>Ga0209400_1000243_pt1 | contig 48123 bp, 47 predicted proteins | sample M_130807_EF_Meta_FD_187313 | JGI IMG/M metagenome (GOLD analysis project Ga0209400, IMG submission 187313) | Freshwater microbial communities from Lake Montjoie, Canada to study carbon cycling - M_130807_EF_MetaG (SPAdes) (version 2) | ecosystem: Environmental > Aquatic > Freshwater > Lake... | reverse complement strand
CTCTGTGATCTACTTCTATCCCGTTTAATCCAGCAGAAACTAAATCTACAAAATCTTCTGCCTTCAATATCTGCCCCCTATGTGAGGCAAACGGATGGGCAATTACCGCAACTCCCCCTGCCCTGCGGATAAGGGCTATAGCTTCTACAGGTGTCGGTGCAGCGTGTGAAACATAAAAACGTGAATCATTATGAAGTAAATCTATAAATGCTTCATCTCGTGATTTCACAATTTTCTTTGCAACTAGTGCATCTGCTAAGTGTGGTCTGCCCATCGTTGCGCCATTTGGCATCGCTTTTTCAACATCTTCTATTGAAATATCCATGCCTTCTGCTCGCATTTTTTCAATCATTTTTCGCATGCGAGGTAGCCTGCCATCTCTGGTTTCCTCAAGTACTTGTTGCATTTCTTCATGCAAAGGGTCAAAGAGCAAACCCAGCATGTGAACACTTACTCCATCATTGGTTAAACAGGAAATTTCTGCACCTAATGCCAATTGCAACGAACCTCGCAAAGACTGCGTTGCCTCTTGCCAACCAGATGTAGTGTCATGATCTGTTATTCCAAGTACTTCTATCCCCTGAACTATTGCCTTGTTTACAAGTTCGCGGGGCGAATCGGTGCCGTCGCTACAAGTTGTATGAGTGTGCAGATCAATCATCGGAAGATCCTCGCGTGCGTGTTACCACCAAAATGCATCCTGCCAAGATCAACACTATACCTGGGATGATTCCGAGGGGAGGTCGCTGATCTAGCCACCAAGCTGCAAGGACAGCGCTGACTGGAACTTCAAAGAAAACAATGAGGGAAACAATTGCTGGAGAAACTCGTTTTAAAACTGAATTAAACATTGAATGACCTAGTAGTTGCGCTCCGAGAATCAGACCCAGAAGAATCCACCACTCTCTTGCACTAAAAGAAAATATTTGATTTCCTGCAATTAATGCCACCGGCAGTGCAGTTATCGAACACACAAAATAGCAAATGGTTGTATAGGTTGTCGTTTCAAGAGTTCTTTGAGCTTTTGAACCAGCAATCATGTAGACAGCTGCAAGTGCTGCAGAAACAAGAGCAGCGAGGTCTCCTAAAAATGACTTGACTGAAATTTGAAGATCCACACCTGAAACAAGTACAACTCCAACAAAACTAACAATCATTCCAAGCCAGGCCGTTGATGGAATATGGCCACCTGAAAGTTTTACAAACAAAGCAGCAAAAATAGGTTGCAGCGCAACTAGGGCAGTACCAGCGGCAACTGTTGTCATTCTCATTGCTAAAAAGAATCCAACAAAGTGAAGCGCTAAGACGACTCCGGCAATTACCGCCCACTTCATGCCAGCTTTGTCGCGGGAATGGCGTAATGCAAATGGCAAAGTCAGTAGTGATCCGCCAAGATTTCTCCAAAAGATCAATGTCAGTACAGGCATCGTGCTCATCGCGATTAATGGACCAGATGTTCCAATTCCAATGATTCCGATTCCTAAACGAATCAAATCTGGTCGTGCAGGCATGGCTGTGTGCTGATCAATATTTAATGATTCGCCAGTGCTCATAAGAGAAAGGTACCCTTATCCCATGAGCGGCAATCTCTTAAACCGAGTATTTCTCGCCCGTCTTGCAGGTACCGCGGTCTTTGACCCAAATGGTGATCCCGTAGGAAAGGTGCGAGATGCTGTCGCGACCCTTCGTTCGACTAATCAACCACCGAGAATTCTTGGACTAGTTGTTGAAGTGCCATTGCGTCGTCGAGTCTTTGTGCCAATTACCCGAGTAACTTCTATTGAAAGTGGAGCGGTTGTAATTACTGGATTGCTCAACATGCGCCGTTTCGATACACGTCCGGGTGAAGTACTAGTTCTTGGAGAAATGCTAGATCGTTCAATTACATTGATTGAATCTGGCGAAGCAGTTGTCGTCGAAGACATGGGGATGGAAGAAACGCGAACAGGTGATTGGTTCATTAACCGCGTTCACATAATGCGTCGTGGTCGAGGCTTGCGCCGCAAAGGCGCCACATCAACTGTTGCCTGGGAAGAAGTCACAGGTTTTGCAACGACCGAACAAAATCAAGGTGTTGCAAATTTGATGTCAACACTTGCCAACCTACGTGCTGCTGACCTTGCAGCTGTATTGCAAGACCTAGCACCTAAGCGTCGTGTTGAAGTTGCAATCGCACTTGATGATGAGCGCCTCGCCGATGTGCTTGAAGAGATGGATGAGACAGATCGCGTTGCACTCTTAGCCGAACTTGAAGGTGAGCGCGCTGCGGATGTCTTGGGTGAAATGGATCCAGATGATGCTGCCGACTTACTGCGAGAGATAGGCGAAGAGCGAGCCAATGCGCTTCTCGAATTAATGGAGCCTGAAGATGCAGAAGATGTTTTGCGTCTTATGAACTACGAAGATTATTCAGCAGGTGGAATGATGACGACTGAACCTATTGTTCTAACCGCCGATTCAACAGTTGCCGATGCTTTAGCTGCGGTCCGCCAAAAAGAAATTTCACCTGCTCTTGCTTCACAAATCTACATTTGCCGCCAACCTGTTGAAACGCCTACCGGCCGCTTCATTGGAGTTGTTCACTACCAGCGCTTGCTACGCGAACCACCTGCAACATTATTAGGTTCAATTGTTGATAACGACGCAAAGGGTGTTAACCCAGATTCAACTTTGCATGAAGTTTCCTCGTATTTGGCTAGTTACAACATGCTTTCCTTGCCTGTAGTAGATGCCAATGAGCGTTTACTTGGAGCGGTCACGGTTGATGACGTGCTCGATCACTTATTGCCTGAAAATTGGCGACATGATCACAGAGAAAAATCACCAGTAACTTTCAAGTCAGAAACATTGTAAGGAGGTCAAAAGATGGCACGCACTAATGGACTAGATACTCCACGTGAGACTCGTCGTTCGCTACGCCCTAATTTCGATCCAGAAGCTTTTGGTCGCTTGTCAGAACGTTTTGCACGCTTTTTAGGTACGGCGCGCTTTCTTGTGTACATGACATTCTTTGTTCTGTTTTGGGTTGTGTGGAACTTTGTCGCACCAGTTGATCTTCGTTTTGATGATTACCCATTTATTTTCTTAACATTGATTCTTTCTTTGCAAGCATCCTATGCTGCGCCACTAATTCTTCTAGCACAAAATCGCCAGGCCGATCGAGATCGTATTCAGCTTAATCAAGATCGCGACCAGAACGAACGTTCCATCGCTGATACCGAGTATCTAACTCGCGAGCTTGCAGCGTTGCGTAACTCTTTAGGTGAAGTTGCCACTCGCGACTTTATGCGCAGTGAACTTGCGGATTTAGTGGATGAACTTGCCAAAGAGTTACGTAGAGATACCCAATCGGACCCCGAGTAAAGATTTACTTCGTTTCATAATCTTTTCTGCTACATCAAAGAGTGCAAGAGCAGCTACAGAAGTTGGGTCCGCCTCAACTACAGGTGCTCCTTCATCTCCTCCAGTTCGCAATGCTGGGCTAAATGGAATCTTGCCAAGCAAAGGAACATCACTGCCTACTAATTGAGAAAGGCGACGAGCTGTTTCCTCTCCCCCGCCTTCTCCAAAGAGTGACATTGGTTCACCACACGATGGGCAAGGAAATTGAGACATGTTTTCAATGACGCCAATAACATGCTGATGAATTTGGTGGGCAATGCGTCCTGCACGCTCGGCAACTTCAGCTGCTGCAATTTGTGGAGTAGTGACAACAACTATTTCAGAGTTTGGAATTAACTGGCCCAATGAAATAGCTAAATCACCAGTTCCTGGCGGAAGATCGATCAATAAGAGATCAAGATCGCCCCAGTAGGCATCAGATAAAAGTTGTTCCAGGACGCGGTGCAGCAATGGCCCACGATATGCGACAGGGTCAGATCGTTCAGGCTTGAACATCTCCATGGAAACGGTCTTCACGCCGTAGGACTCGAGCGGGATAAACATTTGATCAATTGCAGTTGGGCGCTGTCCCATCAAACCCATTAGCCGAGGAATTGAGTGACCGTAAACATCAGCATCTAAAATTCCAACATTTAAACCCTTTTTGGCTGCCGCAACGGCAAGGTTTGCTGTGACTGAAGATTTTCCAACTCCGCCTTTTCCGGAAGCGATGCCGATAACACGAGTCAATGAATCGGGTTGTGCAAATGGAATGAATTTCTCGCGTCCTCCACGAACAATCTTTTTTACATTGTTTCGTTGCTCTTCCGTCATTACTCCAAAAGTTAAGTCAACTGAGTTAACGCCTTCTATCGAAGTAATTGCAGTAGTAACATCATTGCGCAATCGATCTTGCATTGGACAAGCAGAAATAGTTAGCAAAATAGTGACAGTTACAGCACCGCTATTTTCCTGCAGCGCTTCGACCATTCCTAAATCAGTGATTGGATGACGGAGTTCAGGATCTTGAACCTTACTTAAAGCATCCGTAATCTGTTCAATTAAGCTCATAGGAGATCTGGATCAATCATCGCTACTGGGCGATTCACCTTAGGTTTGGGTTTTTCCTCATCGAGTAGATCTGAAACCTGCTTTTTTAGAAAAGTCTTTGGGTTTAAATCTTTAGGCTGTAAATCTTCAAAGCCAGGTCCTAAGTTTTCGCGAAGTTCGGCGGTGGCTGTTGTGGCTAATCCACGCATTTTCTTAACCATTTGCGCAGCCTGAGCAGCTAATTTCGGTAAACGTTCAGGGCCAACCAACAGCATGCCCAAAATTGCAAGCCCTAATACTTCGCCGGCACCGATGTCAAAGAACATATCGCTAGCCTACGCCAATTACTTCTTAGCTGCGATCAGATTCAAAGTGACTGATTTCTTGACTCCATCACGCATAAATACAAGGGTTACGCGATCCCCTACATTCTTGGATCGAACTGAAACTACCAACTCTTCTGGAGAGTTAATCCTCTTTCCGTCAAACTCAATAATGACATCGCCGCCCTTGAGGCCTGCCTTTTGTGCTGGACCTCCGGGCAAAACTCCGTTGCCAGATTTAGAAATTTGGGCGCCAACACCGGTGTAATTCGAATCCAATGAGATTCCTAAGATTGGATATGTGGCAACTCCGTATTTGATTAGCTGATCGGCAATCTTGCGGCCCTGATTAATTGGGATTGCAAAACCTAATCCAATTGAGCCTGCTTGCGAAGTTGTGCCAAGAGAAGCGATTGCAGAATTAATTCCTATTACTGCGCCAGTCGAATCAACTAATGGTCCCCCCGAGTTGCCTGGGTTGATTGCAGCATCAGTCTGTAATGCATTAATGAATGAGCTTTCAGTTCTTGAATCTCCTGTGGTTACTGCTCGATCTTTTGCACTAATGATTCCTGTAGTAACAGTACCAGATAATCCAAGTGGAGAACCGATTGCAATAACTGCATCTCCCACCGCAATTTTGTCACTGTCACCAAATTGCAAAGCCTTTAAACCAATTGCATCAATTTTTAGAACAGCTAAGTCAAATGATGCATCACGGCCAATCACTTTTCCGGTATAGGTAGTGCCATCATTGAGAGTAACTTGAATTTTTCCGCCACTCATTACCGCATCACTAATTACATGGTTATTGGTCAGAATGTATCCACTGCTGTCAATGACAAAACCAGATCCAGATCCGCCACCATTAATTGTGCGTGTATTAATAGAAACTACTGAGGGCAATACTCTTTGCGCAATTCCAGCCACAGAATCAGGTGCGCGCTCAATTGTGCTAGTAGATGACACCAAGTTAACTTCGCGAAATAACGAACCTCCAGCGGCATTGACTCCTAAGAAGCCACCAAGAGATCCGGCAAGTAATGCAATTAATACAAGATTTCCTTTTGCACTCTTTGAAGGTGTTGGAGCCTGCCACCATGCACCGGATGCAGGCTTAGTATTCTTAACTCGCGGAAATATCATGTCAGTATCTTCACACCTTGGTGGCTAAAAGTAAGCCATCACCTATTGGAATCAATGAGCTCACCCAATGCTCAGAGTCATTCTTAATAATCTTCCCAGCATCTCGCAATGCGACAGTTTTTGGGTCCCTTTGCGCTGCATCGCTGACTTTGCCTGCGCCATAGTAATTATCAATCACTAGCGCTCCGCCACTACGCAAAATGCGGTGGGCCTCGCCAATTACATAGCTGAGATCCTCAGGGTTATGCCGCAATACAACTAAGTCATAAGCGCGATCAGTTAACTTTGAAATCACATCCACCACGGTGTTGGTGATTAAGCGATAACGCGTTTGCGCAATGTCAGCCTCAGAAAATGCCAACTTTGCAATTTGAGTATGTTCCATCTCGTCGTCAATTGAGGTGAGAGTGCCACTTTCTATCATTCCATCGAGCAACCACAAAGATCCAACTCCTGATCCTGTTCCTACTTCTACTACTGATTGCGCTTTTAAGGTAAATGCCAAATATCGCAGAAATGCACCAGAGCCAGATGTTGTGTCAGTTGTTCCAAGTTCAACACCGCGGGCGCGAGCCTGAGATTTAAAGAAGTCTTCGGGAATAAATCCCTCAGCAAAAGTATGTGGATCTATTTTCATGACAGTGAAGTGATCCATTCAGTCAGCAAGCGAACACCAAATCCTGTCCCACCTTTTGAATTCTCCCCGGCATCAACTTCGCTGCGCGCAGTTCCTGCAATATCTAAATGAACCCAACGACGAGTTCCTACAAAGTTTTCAAGGAACAATGCTGCAGTCACAGATCCTGCAGAGTACTTTCCCTTGCTAGCGTTGTGATTGAAATCTGCAATATCGCTACCTAGGGAATCTTTATAGTCATCAACAAGTGGCATATGCCAAACACGATCACCTGATGCTTCGCCAGCCTTTGATAACTGCGCAGCTAGAACGTTATCGCGGGTATACATCGCAGCATATTGACGACCAAGTCCAAGAGTTGCCGCACCTGTCAGAGTGGCAATATCAACTAAGTAATCGGGATCAAGATTTAAATCTGCAAATGCAAGACCGTCTGCCAATACCAAACGACCTTCGGCATCTGTATTAATTACCTCCACCGTTGTCCCACCGTAATGTTTAATAACATCACTTGGGCGTTGTGCGGTGCCAGAGATAGCGTTTTCAGCCATCATCATCAATGCAGTTACTCGAACATTGGGTTGTAATTGTTCCAGCGCGGTCAATGTCGCAAGAATTGCAGCAGATCCTGCCATGTCACTTTTCATCGCCATCATCGTGTCATATGGGCGCTTTAATGAAATGCCGCCTGTATCAAAGGTGATGCCCTTGCCAACTAACACAATATGGGGCAATGCCTTCATTGACTTCTTGCTTGATTTTGGTTGGTATGAGACCTCGATCATGCGTGGGCCAGGCTTTGGCGATGATCCACCAACTGCTTTTAGTCCGCCAAACTCTTTGAGTTCAGCACCTGCATAAACTTTAACTTTAAGGCTAGTTCCCTTTGCAAATGACTCAGCTTGCTTTCCCATCCACGCAGGAGTTTTGATGTTTGCCGGTGTGTGGACTAAATCGCGAGCGCGACACATTGCTTGTGCAATTGCTGCTGCATCTTCGATTTCCTTCTTATCTTTACTTCCAATTAATAACTGTGGCACTTCTTTTTTCTTATCTGTCTTTAAATTCCATACCCAAGCACCTAATGACATTGAAATCGCATGTGCTTTGACTTCTTTCACTGCACAAGCAGAATAGACAGTCAGATTCTTTCCCCGTACTTTGCGCCCAACAGATGCACCAGCGGCTCGAAGGGCAGAACCACTTTGATCTCCAACTCCAACTAGGAAGATTCGGTCGGTTGGGGAATCAGTTGCGCTGACAGGAATCTCAAAAATTTCGCCAGCTTTTGCTGTTGGGCCAAAAAAGGTTAGCTCATCTACAAGGTTTAGCCCGAAGACTTTTTCAATATCTGCAATTAACGGTCCGACGAAGACAAATGAATCATCAGGATTTTTAATAAATCCAACTGCAATTGAGTTAGCCGATGAAGCCGCTTTTATATCTAGCGGAGCGGCGATAGGTAATGCTGACATGATTGGTAAGGCTAGTGCCTTGGAAAAGGAATTACTTCTTAACTAGTGCGACTGCGGCGTGTAAGGCGGCACTGAGGTTATTGGCTTCTTCGGCGTTCATTTCAACGACTAAGCGGCCGCCACCTTCTAGAGGGATTCGCATAACCAAAGAGCGAGCTTCCTTCGTGACCTCCATTGGACCATCACCAGTGCGGGGTTTCATGGCTGCCATATGGGGACTCCTCTAATCGGTTGAATAACTCTTTTTAAAGCAAGGGGGTAAGTATCTCCCACAATGCACCGTTGTGCGAAATCGAATATTGGCCTTAAATACCCAAAATTGCGCTCAATCTGGCCTTGCCTTGCTTGATGATCGCTTCTGCAGAGCGCTCTGGCACCCCTAGCATCGATGCAATCTCAGCTGCCGACATTGATCTGAGATAGTGCATTGTCAAGATGATGCGCTCTTCATCGGGCAAGGAGGCAAGCGCATCTGCCAGAGTCTGCGATTGCTTGCCCATTGGCTTAGTTTACTTCGTTTAACTTACTTTTTATGACGCAAATGGCGGCCAAGCTTCATCAGTGAAATACGCACGCCAGCGTATAAACCAGGTGCAATAAGTAGGAATGTGACTCGTGGAGCCAAAATCTCTTCTGACCAATCAAATCGTGTTGTATCTGCATTGATTGCAACTAATTCAAATCGACCAGTTCCCTTGATGATTTTCCCTGTGTGCATCACATCGCAGATGTGTGGTGGTTGCCACGAAGTAACAACCATATGGTCCATTACTCCAAGTTTACCAATCCCTGTAAAGGCAGAAATAGATGTTCCAACGCCTTCACGAATCTGAGATGTCACTTCAACTCTGGTTTGCAACATCCAATCACCTTGGGACTCCCAATCTGCAAGAGCTGCCCACACTCTTTCAATTGGTGCATTAATTACAAGGCTCATTGCGATGTGATTGCTTCTCATGCACCACATGCTTTCAAAGCATCTTGAACATTTGTAGTCCATCGAATAATTTCGCGCATTCCAGGCTTTATGAATTTTTCTTCTTCAAGATGAACAATTAATTCGTGCAATGGTGCATACACTTCAAATGGATCCAAGATGACAACCGGCTTGGTATGAAACTTTAAATAGTGACCAACCCAGATTTCAAAGAACTCTTCAAGAGTTCCGGCTCCACCAGGCAGTGTTATGAATGCATCTGAAATATCTGTAATCATGTGCTTACGCTGACCCATAGTTTCAACTACATGGAGTTCATCGTTGTCATGATCTGCAAACTCAATGTCTACAAGTGCCTGCGGGATAACGCCAATAGTCTTTCCACCTTTGTCACGAGCGCCCCGCGAGACTGCGCCCAGCATTGAAATGTGACCGCCACCAGTAACTAATTCGTTAGCTGTTGCCGCGATTCCCTGCCCAAGTTCATAGGCCAGCTCTACATACTTGTTATCAATCGTTGGGGATGATGAGCAGAAGACGGCAATACGCATACTGCTAACAATAGAGGCTAGGCTTAGGACATGACGACTATCGCATCTGGCCATGGAATCGCAACCATCTCCAATGGAACTACTTTGGATGTCTGGTTCCCGTCTCCATCTTTGTCCTCGCTTTCTGCTTCTGTCCCAACAGAGTTGACTGCATTAGCTGGCGCCGATGCAGCACGCGGGGTTACACGCGAGGTAATTAGTATCGAGATTGATATGACAAAGGCACCCACTAATGCAGCTGATGCTTACCTTCGTTTGCATTTGCTATCACACCGACTTGTAAAGCCCCACGGAGTCGCACTTGATGGCATCTTCGGATTATTGAGTAATGTGGTGTGGACATCAGTTGGCCCATGCGCTGTTGATGGTTTTGAAATCACTCGTGCCCGATTAAAGGCTGCGCATGGACATGTGAGTGTTTATGGTGTTGATAAGTTCCCTCGAATGGTTGATTACGTAGTTCCAAGTGGAGTACGAATTGCAGATGCAGATCGGGTTCGCTTAGGAGCCCACCTTGCCACTGGAACAACTGTCATGCACGAAGGTTTTGTTAACTTCAATGCTGGAACTTTGGGAACTTCAATGGTCGAAGGTCGCATCTCTTCAGGTGTTGTAGTTGGCGATGGCACAGATGTCGGTGGTGGCGCATCAATTATGGGAACTCTCAGTGGTGGTGGAAAAGAAGTAATTTCAATCGGTGAGAAGTGTCTACTCGGTGCAAACTCAGGCCTTGGAATTTCACTGGGTGATAACTGTGTTATTGAAGCTGGAACTTATATAACAGCTGCAGCAAAGGTGAGACTTCCTGATGGGGAAATTGTTAAAGCAGGGACACTGTCTGGTGCAAGTGATCTTTTGTTCCGACGCAACTCACTTGATGGCTCTTTAGAGGTTGTATTACGGACTGGGACTTGGGGTGGGCTCAACAGCATTCTGCACGCCAACTAAATTAAAATAAGCAGATGGAATATTAGTTCGGCTTCTAAATGTTTCTCCACGTAAACTCTTTTGAATTCCTGCACTTGATGTTGCCTTTATAGTTGCAACCGTCCCGCTCGTATTTTTCATAACAATTTCTAGATTCACTACATCAGGCAGCGCAAAGGCAGCTGCAACGGAAGCTTGGGTAATTGTTCGATCCCATTGAAAAAAGCGCGGATTAATGGCGGGATCTAGGCTGGCAAGATCTGGAACTGATTGGGTGTAACTCCGTTGAGATCCCCAAGCATTGCCAGCGGTTTCAGTCAGCCCGCCACTTGAACTAGAGAAGTAAGCCGCAATTGGCTTACCCGCTTGCGTGAGCGTTAGTCCAGCGGTATTTGTTACCGCTGCTTTCCATAATTGACCCCAACCTTTTTCTGTTTCCTTTGCATACCCTAAGAATGATTGATCAGATATCTCGCCATAAAGATCACAATCACAGGATGCTCGATAAACTCCAGCTTTACTCATCGCAAATGTTCTAGATGCAATTGCTTGAGCTTGTAGGGCTGCCTCTGGCCATGATGATGGCACTTCACTCACGCCCCACAAATATTCATCAGCTAAGCGCACAGAATTTGTAATTTCTAAACGGTACCCAAGCGTTGCTGTCTTTACCGCTTTAAATTGCATCTGTCCATAGCGATACTTTTTTGTGATGCTGTTGTGGGTTAAGGAAATCACACCATCCACTCCAGGTAAGTAACGAGTCCCACTCCAGCGAACTGTAAAGATTCGATCGCGGGAAATGCTGACAGTTTTCTTTCCAGTTACAACATTTGGTTGGACAGTTGAGCCCACAATACTAAAGTTCAAGGAACTCTTAATAGGAACTACCGCTAGCGGAACAACATCCTGTGCATCACCAATATCACCACTAAAGATTTGCATTGTGGCATCTTGCGTTCCAGATGCCATTTTCGCCGAAGTTAACAAGTGCCCAACGTTAACCCGTAATATTTTTGTATCATCTAAGGGTTGAATAACAATGTCTTTATAGTAGTAATTGAGAATTGCAGTGGCGGTCTCGCCAGCTAAAGCTTTTGCTCTGGCACCAATTTGACTCATGCCAACACCATGACCATAGCCGGCGCCTTGCACTTGAAAAGTTGCAGGAATTTCAACTGCTGTAGATTGTGTCGGAATAACTATGGCAATAGATAGTGCCAGAAATAAAGGTTTAAACATCCTCATCAATTGCTGCGCTCTTTCCAAGGTGTAAGAACTCTTGATAGGCATCAATAAGTACATTTGGCTCGCCACGTTGTACAAGTTGTCCCTTGTGCAGCCAGACAACATCATTGCAAGTTTCACGAAGTGTTTGCATTGCATGGCTGACTAAAATTAGAGCCCGATCATCGCTACGTAGTTCTTTGACCCGGTTAAGGCTCTTTTCTTTAAACTTGGCATCTCCGGTGCTGAGGGCTTCATCAATAATTAAAATATCTGGACGAACAACAGCTGCGACAGAGAACGCCAATCGTGCATACATTCCTGAGGAATAAGTGCGCATTGGAGCATCGATTGCATCGCCAAGTTCTGAAAACTCGGCTATCTCATCAAAATTACCGGCAATCTCCTCACGGGACATTCCGGCAGCTAATCCACCTAGGAATACATTGTCACGGCCTGACATTGATGGATTAAAACCTACGCCGAGGGCTAGCAAGGTACTTACAGATCCATAGACCTCAATGCGGCCCTGTGATGGAGGCAATATGCCTGCAACACAGCGCATCAATGAAGATTTACCAGCACCGTTTGTTCCAATTACTCCAAGTACATGACCATATTGAATATCTATATTAATTTCATCGAGAGCACGAACAACGCGAGTCTGCTTTTTGCCACGGCCTAAAGACTTTGCACGCGCTTTAAGAGTCGGCTTCTTATCAATTGAAGTTGTGTAGGTAAGACCCACTCCCCGGATTGAAACCGCGAGTTCATTTGTGAGGTGTGCATTAGAGACGGACAGCGAACTCACGCTCCCTCGATAAAAAGAAATAGGTACCAATAAAGAAGATGCCCGTTGCCCATGCGAGGCCTTGAAGCATGCTTGAAAGTTGCGGAGCCTCTCCTTGAACCATTGCTTGAGACCATGAATCCAATATTGGGAAAAGCGGGTTAACTACCTCGATCGCTCGAAGACTTGGCTTTAGGTCCGATGCTGCATAAAGAATCGGTGATAAGTACAAAAGTGTGCGGGTTAGGTAAGGCAAAAAGCTTGCGATGTCTCTGAAATAAACATTAATACAGGAAATTGTAATTGCAAGTCCGAGTGCTAGAAAAATGGTAATCAATAACACTGGAATTGCCCACAGCATCTCAATTGTAAAAGGCGATCCAACAATTGCTTTAATTACTAGAAAGACAATGAGTGTTGGTAGAAACTTAAAAATTGCGATCACGAGTGCTGAAATTGGAAGCATGATCCGCGGAAAAGCAGTGTTGAGAATTAATCGCTGGCCAGCGGTAACAGATTTCACGCCGCCAGTAAGACTGTTTGCTACAAGGTAGAACAAAAATAAGCTTGCAGTTAAATGTGCATACCGCGCACTATCTGTAGCGCCACCAATAATGATAATTAAAATGAAGTAAACGGCTGAGAGCAATAGTGGATTTATAACCAGCCATAATTGTCCAAAAACTGAGTCAAAATGTTGCTCCCGAAGTTCAGATTTGGAGTATTCCTTAATGAAGGTACGTCTTGACCATAAGGATTTCCAGTAACGACCTAGTTTGGGCAGGCCGGCTTTAAATGGCTCATATACCTGCAGTGGCGTGCTCACGGATGCAAGGTTACAGCAGGGGCAAGAGACTTAGGCGAAGTAAGAAATCCAAACCCCCATGAAATATGCATTGTTAGCAAGATTGTGGGTAAACACAGAATCTCACCCATGCTTTTTCCAATAACAATAGATGCAATCAGGATAAACACAGCATAAACAAGGGCTGGGATGAAGAGAACAGGTGAAACCAACCAACCTAAAATCAAAGAAAGTAATGTTGCTACAACTGTAAATGGTGGCGCTAGGTAACGATAATTAATTGTGCCCTGATGTCGACGAGATACTACGCGTCGCCAACGCCCATATTCAAAGTACTGTTTTGCTAATGCTTTAACAGTTGAGCGTGGCCGATATGTAACAACTAATCGTGGATCAAAGTAAACAACGCCGCCTGCCTGGCGCAATCTGAAATTGAGTTCCCAATCTTGGGCACGAGTAAATCGCTCATCAAAACCACCGACTGCAAGTAGCGCTTCTTTTCTAAATGCACCCAGATAAACGGTGTCGACTTCTCTGGCACCACCACCGGTATGGAATCGAGATGCACCCACCCCAAGTGGACTGCGCATCGCACGGGCTACAGATCGCTCAAAAAGAGATTGGCCTTCAGCAGCCATTACGCCACCAACATTTACTGCGCCAGAACTTTCTAATATCTCTGACACTAATTGACAATAATTATTAGGGATATTTGCATGGCCATCAACGCGAACAATTACTGAGTACTGAGATGCAGCAATCGCTCGATTAAGGCCGGCTGCAGTTCGGCCTGTTGGATTTTCAACAATTACTACTCGAGAATCATTTATGTGTAGTCGCTGTGCAATTTCTAGGGTTTTATCCTGTGATGGCCCAATCGCCAGAATAACTTCGATCTTTCCATCGTATTGTTGGGCCAGGATCGCATTCACAGCATCCTCTAAATACTTCTCCTCATTCAAGACAGGCAGAATCACCGAAATCTCTCGCTTCGGTGAGCCATATAACGCATTAGCTGATGTCGGCATAACGCGTACACGCTATCGCTCAAGTACTCTCGGACAGTGAAATCAACGCGGGCAATTCGGATTATTACCTCACTATCGCTGGGTGTTGTCCTTATCTCCGCATTTTCTTGGTTAGGCCTAGGGCAGATAAGTGGAGCCATTGATCGAATCGATGTTTTCGGCGCTTTGGACTCTCGCCCCGATAAACCAAACAAGGCCCTTAACTACCTACTAGTTGGATCAGATACTCGTGAAGGATTAACAAAAGAGCAGCGAAAATTACTTCGCGTTGGATCAACTGCGACAGCTGCAGGATCTCGTTCTGACACCATGCTGCTGGTTCATATCTCTAAGTCGCGCGACAAGGCAACACTCATTTCGATTCCTCGTGATTCATTAGTGACAATTCCTGAGCATGTGTCCACTCTAGATAAAACTAAAGTTATTCCAGCTGCTCAAGGAAAAATTAATGCCGCCTTTGCCTTTGGTGGTCCTTCACTTCTGATTGAAACTATTGAAAACGAAACTGGCGTACGCATTGATCACTACATCGAAATTGGTTTTGCCGGATTTGCCGGAATGGTGGATGCACTAGGTGGAATTGAAATATGCACCAAGAGAGATATTGATGATCCAGGCAGCCACTTAGTTTTGCCTGCTGGTGTTCACACACTCGATGGTGTTGAGTCACTCAAATATGTTCGCACCCGTGACTTCGATGGCATGGGAGATCTTGGACGAATGCAACGTCAGCAAGAATTCATGGGAGCATTGCTCAGAAAAGTTACCAGCACTGGTGTTCTTCTTAATCCAATCAAACTAGTTAGTTTCTTTAACGCAGCGATTGCAACGGTTACAACAGATTCTGAACTTAATAAGAGTGATCTATTGACGCTTTTAAAACAGATGAAAAATCTTTCCCCAAGTAAAGTGCGAACCTTGACGATTCCATTGAGTGATACCAATGCTCGCGTCCCAGGAGTGGGCGCAGTTGTTATATGGGATCCAGTCTTAGCTCCTGAACTTTTCAATCGATTACGAGAAGATTTGCCGCTTATAGATGAAGTAACCCCATCTCCGTCCTCTTCTTCTACAGCAAAGGCAACAACGACTATGATCGATAAATTCAAGACTCGTACCGCTGATGAAAATCCTTGCGGGGCTCTGAAGTAAACTCCCCCACATGACTTTAACTCTCTCGGTTGTTGGCTGCGGTTATCTGGGAGCCACCCACGCTGCTTGTATGTCCTCACTAGGCTTCACAGTAATTGGCGTAGATACAGATCCAGAAAAAGTGGCGCTGCTACAAAGTGGCAAGCTTCCTTTTTATGAACCAGGATTAGACACACTCCTTGAGCAGGAGATGAAGACAGGTCGGCTCTCATTTACAACTGATTTTTCGGCGGTTAAAGATGCTGATGTTCACTTTGTTTGTGTTGGAACGCCGCAAGTTAAAGACGGTTTAGCTGCAGATCTAACATATGTAAAGTCTGCTGTAGCCGGGATCGCACCTTATCTAAAAGATGGATCGCTAGTCGTTGGTAAATCAACAGTTCCAGTTGGCACAGCCCAAGCGCTGCGTGCCGAACTTGCAAAGATTGCACCGCAAGCAGATCTTGCTTGGAATCCTGAGTTCCTTCGTGAAGGTTTTGCAGTTGAAGATACTTTGACACCAAATCGATTAGTAATCGGCGTTGCAAATGATCGTGCAGAAGAAATTCTTAGAGAGGTGTATGAACCAGTAATTGCTTTAGGTACTCCATGGGTCCGAGCAGATTTACCAACATCTGAACTCGTAAAGGTTGCTGCTAACTCATTTCTTGCGACGAAGATTTCTTTTATTAATGCAATGGCTGAAGTATGTGAAGCAGCTGGTGGAGATGTAACGGTGCTTGCAAAGGCTATTGGTTATGACCCACGCATCGGTAGCCGATTTTTGCAAGCAGGTATTGGCTTTGGTGGAGGCTGCCTTCCAAAGGATATTCGCGCATTTATGGCTCGCGCCGAAGAGCTAGGTGCTAAACAAGCACTTGAATTCTTACGAGAAATTGATGCAATCAACTTACGAGCACGCCAACGTGTTATAGATGTTGTTCGTGGAGAACTTTCTCAGGATCTTAGTCAATACAAAATTGCAGTCTTAGGTGCAACCTTTAAGCCCGATAGTGATGATGTGCGCGACTCCCCTGCTTTAGATATCTCAGTGCAATTACATGCAGCCGGCGCAAAGGTTGTAGTCCATGATCCACAAGGCATCGAGCCCGCTCGTAAACGTTTTCCTAGCCTTGATTACGCAGAAGTAATCGAGGATGCCATCAAAGATGCAGATTTGATTCTGCACTTGACTGAATGGAAGGAGTATCGCCAGATCGATCCTGCCGCTATCTCTTCACTAGTTAAGAGCAAAATCATTATTGATGGGCGCAACATGCTCGATCGCACCTTGTGGCGCAACGCTGGGTGGAAGTTCCACGCATTGGGGCGTACTGATTAATACTAAAGAAACAATTGATGCTGTCCTTGCATTAAAGACATGGGCGGTAGTGGGTCTTGGCAATAATCCTGAGCGAGCTGCCTTTGGAGTAGCAAAACTTCTACAAGATAAAGGCCACCGAATTATTCCGGTATACCCTCGCGCCGAAGTTGTTCATGGTGAAACTGGTTACAAAACCTTGTCTGAGATTCCAGAGTCTGTAGATGTCGTTGATTGTTTTGTTAATTCAACACTCGTTGGCAAGGTTGTAGATGAGGCTATTGCCATCGGTGCAAAGGCTGTTTGGTTACAACTAGATGTTATTGATCATGAGGCAATCGCACGCGCGCAGGCTGCTGGATTACTAACGGTTATGGATCGTTGCCCCGCTATCGAATATCGAGCTAGAGCTTAAAACCTGCTTTGTGTTTCTAGATTTACTCATCAATTTCTCCGCTTATATAGTCTAAAGCGTGTTGGACTTCATTGATTAACTCTCCACTATTTTTCCCCAATAACGTTACATGGCCAACTACTTCACCTGGGCGTGGATCGATCTTGTATTGGTGAAACTTAAGCGCAGGTGTGCGTGCCATTAAATGCAAATATGGACGATACATATCACTCTTGTTTCCAGCTACTACATTTCCCATTACGGCAGTTGGTGCAGTCATTGAAGGATCCCCTAGTGGAAGATCCAAAACAGCGCGTAAATGTTGTTCAAACTGACTTGTGCGTGCTCCTTCAATCGTCCACCTTCCTGAGACATGCGGACCTATCACCAAATTGTTAACCAACAATTTCTGATCTTGAACTAAGATTTCAACAGTCATAACACCAATGACCCCAACTTCAGCTGCAATATCTAGTGCAAGCATCTGCGCTTTTTCACTCATTGCTGCTGATAGTTGTGGCGAAGGAGTAATCGTCATCATGCAGATGCCATCTTTTTGAAGTGTTTGTGTAGGGGCCCAAGTTGCTGCTTGTCCATGTGGTGAGCGCGCAACCATCACGGTAATCTCGTAGTCAAAATCTATTGTCTGCTCATTAGCAACTTTGTTGTACGAGTTTTCAAAGGCGGTAGAGGATGGCCGAAAAGTTATTCCCTCTGCTTCTAGGGTTTTGATAACGCTGAGCGGTGATTGATCGTTGGCAAATGTCACTACATCGCACTTCATAGCAAAGGTGCGGATTGTATTCAAGTTTTTGTGATCATCCTCAAATATCTCTATTTCAATACCAAGATCTGCCGCGGGTGAAATAAACATTCGGGCAAGCGGGCTAGCACCGATGATTCCGACTGTTGGGAAAGCTTTGCTCACCGGCTTATCGTAGATGAATTACATCGGCAGATTGAACATGAGTCCCATCATCCAAGATGAGCGCGCCAATATCTGAAATTGATTCAGCTATAGCCAAGTGTGTAGCCCCGCCAGGGTATTCAACTCGAACCTCTTTGCCTAAGGTGCCACATAGATGCACGTAGAGCGACTGAACCTCGTCAATGCCTTGATCCCATTGGAGAAAATGATCCTCAAACTCTTCCAATACTTCGCACAGTATTTCATCTCGCGTTAAATCAACTCCACCTTCAACTAGCAAAGATGTTGCTGTCTCTACAGGTAGTTGATCTTCACTCATGCCAACGTTAATGCCGATTCCAATTACTACCCCATTACCTACAACTTCGGCAATGAGACCTGAAACTTTTTTGTTTTTAATCAAAATATCGTTGGGCCATTTAAGTGTTGCGTGAAAGGCATGCAGTGTCTTTGCAACACTGTAACCAGCGATTAACGGGATCCATCCCCAGTCATCACGATTGCGTTGTGGTTCGATATAAAAAGAAAATAACAATGCGGTTCCTTTAGGTGCTTCGAAGGTGCGATCTAATCGTCCTCGTCCGGCGCTTTGAAACTCTGCAGCAATTACATCCCCGACTTGCGCATTTCCATCACGAACTCGTTGTACTAAATCCCCTTGCGTAGAACTCGTGAGTTCAACCACGCTTACTCGCCAGTAAGGCGTAACTAATCTATCGATCTCTGCCGGATCAAGCGCTGCACTTAACAATTCTTTGCCCACGCCTAGTACCGTACGCCCATGAGCCGTGATCTGCATACAACTGCCGGAAAAATAGAAGACCTTCGCGATCGTGTTGAGGATGCCATCCATGGTGGATCCGAGCGTGCCGTTGAGAAGCAGCACTCAAAGGGCAAGAAATCTGCTCGCGAAAGAATTGCATTGCTGGTTGACGCTGATTCTTTTACCGAAATCGATGAGTTTGCCCGTCACCGTTCTACGCAATTTGGAATGGAAAAAAATCGCCCATACGGTGATGGTGTTGTGATCGGAACAGCAACTGTTGATGGTCGACCAATAGCTTTGTATTCACAGGATTTCACCGTTATGGGTGGCTCCTTGGGAGAAGTTCACGCAGAAAAGATTGTAAAGATCGCCGAGTTCGCACTTAAATCTGGAATTCCACTCATTGGAATTAATGATTCGGGTGGAGCTCGTATTCAAGAAGGCGTTGCATCTCTTAATGGCTACGGCAAAATCTTCCGCCTCAACACACGATCTTCTGGTGTCATTCCTCAGATCTCACTGATTCTTGGTCCATGTGCTGGTGGCTCTGCTTACTCACCGGCACTTACAGATTTCACGGTGATGGTCAATGAAACATCGCACATGTTTATTACCGGTCCTGATGTCATCAAGACTGTGACGGGTGAAGAAGTTGGAATGGAAGAGCTTGGTGGCGCACGAACACATAACACTCGTACGGGTAACTCTCATTACTTAGCCGAAAATGAAGATGATGCGATTGATTATGTGAAAGCGCTACTGTCATATCTTCCATCAAACAATATGGATGCAACACCTCATTTGCCACCAACTGAAACTTTGGAAAAGAAAGCTTCAGATATTGCACTTGATACTTTGATTCCTGATAGTCCTAACCAGCCATATGACATGAAGGTCTTGATTCAGGCGTTAGTCGATGAGGGCGAATTCTTAGAGGTTCATGCACTTTATGCACCAAACATTGTCGTTGGCTTTGCGCGCATCGAAGGTGAATCAATTGGAATCATTGCTAATCAGCCCAATCAATTAGCAGGAACCCTTGATATCAATTCCAGTGAAAAAGCAGCACGCTTCTTACGTTTCTGCGATGCCTTTAATATTCCAATTCTTACCCTTGTAGATGTTCCAGGTTTCTTGCCTGGTACGGAACAAGAGTGGGATGGAATCATCCGCCGTGGAGCTAAATTGCTGTATGCATATGCTGAAGCTTCTGTTCCGTTAGTAACTCTTATTACGCGCAAAGCCTATGGTGGAGCATTCATTGTCATGGGATCTAAATACCTTGGTAGTGATATTAACTTCGCCTGGCCAAGTGCTGAAATCGCTGTTATGGGTGCACAAGGTGCGGTTAACATTTTGTATCGCAAGGATTTAGCAGATGCTAAAGATCCTGAAGCAAAGCGTGCTGAGTTGGTAAAGGATTACAACGAATCTCTGGCAAATCCCTATTTGGCTGCAGAGCGCGGAACAATTGACACAGTTATTGAGCCAAGTCAGTCTCGTGCATACATCACTAAAGCATTTAGAACCCTAAAGACAAAGCGCGATATCTTGCCGGCTCGCAAACACGGAAATATTCCGCTGTAATGCAATTTGAAATTACCTCTGGGAATCCAACTCCTGAAGAGTTGGCTGCGATTGAGGCTGTCATGGCCCAACACAAACGTGAAGAGCTCACGCCTGTGATTCGCCGCAGTCTTTATGGATTGCCACAGTTGCGTCAGCCACTTCCACATCAGATGACATTCGGTGCAAGAAGGTTTGGATAACAATGCCGACAATTGTTTTAGCATCACAATCCACTAGCCGACGTCGCTTACTAGAGTCTGCTGGTTTGTCCCCCAAGATCATGGTCAGTAATGTTGATGAAGAGACAGATTTTTTCAATGCCATGCAGCCTGCAGATATGGTCATTGCTTTGGCGATCACGAAAGCTCATACAGTTCGCGAACAAATTGATTTCCCGGCAGTTATTATTGGCTGTGACTCGACCTTTGAATTTGATGGAATATCACTTGGTAAGCCAGGTACTCCAGAGATCGCAACAGAACGGGCTATGCGAGTCCGAGGAAACTCTGGCCTACTTCATACCGGTCACTGCATAATTGATACGGTCAAAGATGTTGAAATTTCAGATCGTATAACAACTCGGGTTACTTTTGATCACATGAGTGATGAAGAAGTTGCAGATTACGTTGCTACTGAGGAGCCCCTACATGTTGCTGGCGGCTTTACTTTGGATGGATTTAGCTCACCATTTATTCCTTCAATAGAAGGTGACTACACAAATGTTGTTGGCATTTCAATGCCATTTGTGCGTAAGGCATTTACCCAACTTGGTTATACATGGCCACAAGTAAAGGCAATGAAATGAAACGTGTGCTGATTACTAATCGTGGTGAAATTGCTGTTCGTGTTATCCGTGCCTGCAAGGATCATGGCATCGAAAGTGTTGCAGTGTATTCAGATGAAGATCGCACATCACTTCATGCGCAAATGGCAGATACCGCCTATTCACTCCATGGCACAACAGCTACACAAACATATTTAGATATTGAAAAACTAATTGCTGTTGCAAAAGAATCTGGCGCAGATGCTGTGCACCCTGGTTATGGATTCCTCTCAGAAAATGCAAACTTTGCGCAAGCAGTAATTGATGCGGGCCTCACCTGGATTGGACCACCACCAGAAGCAATTCGCGCATTAGGTGACAAGGTTTCTGCACGTAAGATCGCAGCAAAGGCAGGTGCCCCGCTAGTTGCTGGAACAAAAGATCCTGTTGCTGGCCATGAAGAGGTAACTGCATTTGCAAAGGAACATGGTTTGCCGGTTGCCATAAAGGCTGCACACGGTGGTGGTGGACGCGGATTAAAGGTTGCACGGACTATGGAAGAGATTCCAGAGCTTTTTGCATCTGCTGTTCGTGAAGCAATTTCAGGTTTTGGTCGCGGAGAGTGCTTCGTGGAGCGCTACTTAGACAAACCTCGACATGTTGAAACACAGGTTCTAGTTGATAAACATGGCCATGCCGTTGTTGTTAGTACCCGCGACTGCTCATTGCAACGCCGTCACCAAAAACTTGTTGAAGAAGCACCTGCGCCATTTTTAACCCAAGCACAAAATGATGAGCTCTACCGTTCAAGTAAAGCGATCATGAAAGAAGCTGGTTACATAGGTGCTGGAACATGTGAGTTCTTAGTTGGTACCGATGGAACTATTTCATTTCTTGAGGTCAATACGCGTTTACAAGTTGAACACCCGGTTAGTGAAGAAGTGACAGGTCTTGATCTAGTGCGTGAACAGTTCAGAATTGCAGATGGTGAAGCACTTGGGTTTGATGATCCTGTAATAAGGGGACATTCCATTGAATTCCGAATTAATGGTGAAGACCCTGGTCGTTCATTCTTGCCTGCACCAGGTCGCATAACTGAATGGGAAATCCCAACAGGTCCTGGGGTTCGAGTTGATGCCGGATTCCAAGGTGGCGACACAATCGGCGGCAACTTTGATTCACTTCTTGCAAAGTTAATTGTTACCGGTGCAACGCGCGAGCAAGCAATAGATCGTGCTCGACGAGCACTTTCTGAATTCAAAGTGGGCGGATTAGCAACTGCAATTCCATTCCATCGTGCAATTCTTGAAGATCCCGCATACACAAAGAGTTTCAAGGTCTATACAAGTTACATTGAAAATGAATTCAACAATCAAATTCCAGCTTTCACTTACAGTGAACCGCCTCTTGAAACTCACATGGCACCTGAATATCTTGTTACGGAAGTAAATGGAAAACGATTTGAAGTTCTTGTTCATGCACCAAAGCCAGTTATAAAACGTCACCGTGCAAAGCAAACTATGGCTGGTGGATCAAGCGGTTCAGGACTTACAAGTCCAATGCAAGGCACCGTTGTTAAGATTGCGGTAGAAGAAGGTGCATCTGTCGAGGTTGGCGACCTGATCTTTGTTCTAGAAGCGATGAAAATGGAACAGCCCTTAACCGCTCACAAGGCGGGCATAATCTCCAATCTCACAGCTGTCATTGGCACCACTGTTTCAAGTGGAACTAATCTCTGTGACATTATCGATAAATAGTCCAACTTCTCAAAGGGTGGCCTCGAAGTTACTCTAAGCACATGGATCAATCTTTAGTAGCCGAAGTTCAAGCTTGGATTGCTGATGACCCAGATCCGATTACAGCTTCTCAATTACAACAGTGGCTAGACACAAATATTGATGGCGAACTTCGCACATCCTTTAATGGCTTTTTACAGTTTGGAACAGCAGGGCTGCGCGGTCCTAACCGCCCCGGTCCATCTGGAATGAATCGCGCAGTTGTCGGTCGCACCGCAGCTGGAATCGTTGCATACATGAAGGAGCGCAACTTAACTTCAGTCGTAATTGGTCGAGATGCCCGCTATGGATCTGAAGATTACACATTTGAAACTGCTGAGATCATGAGCGGTGCCGGAATGAAGGTTTTTGTATTGCCACGTCCGCTACCAACTCCAGTTCTAGCATTTGCGACTAATGAATTGGGTTGCGATGTAGGAATCATGGTTACGGCAAGTCATAACCCTCCTCAAGATAATGGTTACAAGGTCTACCTTGGTGGAACTGTAGATGGGATCGAATACCGCGGATCTCAAATTGTCTCGCCCACCGATGTTTCAATTGCACGCAAAATTGATAGCATTACATCCTTAAAAGAACAACCCCGCGGAAAAGTTTGGACAGTTCTTGGTGAAGAGATAATTGAAAAATACATCGAGCGCACAGCATCTCTTGCCACAACTCCAGGAACACTGAAAATTGTTTATACAGCCATGCATGGCGTTGGCACCGAAACCCTTCAACGAGTTTTTCAAAAAGCAGGTTATCCATCGCCAATCCTGGTTGCTGCACAAGCTGCGCCAGATCCAGATTTTCCTACAGTTGCTTTTCCTAATCCAGAAGAACCAGGGGCAATTGATTTAGCACTTGAAACAGCCAAGAGATTTGATGCAGATCTAGTAATTGCAAATGATCCCGATGCAGACCGATGTGCTGCGGCGGTTAAGGACCCTGTAACAGGCTGGCGAATGCTTCGTGGCGATGAATTAGGCGCGATATTGGGCGAATCTATTGCTCGAAAGAGTAGCGACGGTATTTTTGCTAACTCCATTGTTTCTTCATCGATTCTTAAAAAAATTGCTGGGCACTACAACCTTGAATTCAAGGAAACTCTGACCGGATTCAAGTGGCTTGCCAAAGTTAAGGGTCTGACCTTTGGCTATGAAGAAGCACTTGGTTACGCTGTTGATGCAAAAACTGTAAATGACAAAGATGGAATTTCTGCAGCAATAACTGTGGCACAAATCGCAACAGATCTTGCACCAGAAGGAAAGACTCTTCTTGATTTATTGGATGAGATTTGGGCACGTCACGGATTTCATGCGACTGAACAGATTTCTATCCGCCTAAGTGATCTATCCAAAGTAGATGTCATTCTCGGTAGGCTTCGTAATAACCCACCGCAAAATATTGCAGGGCGGGTAGTTACATCAATTGATGATTTGGCCATCCCTACAGATGGGTTGCCACCTACAGATGGATTAAGAATCTGGCTAGATGGCGGGGTTCGAATTATTATTCGTCCCAGCGGTACTGAGGCAAAGATGAAGTGTTACATTGAGGTTATTGAAAAGGATTCAAAAACTGCGCAAGTTGTTTTGGATCAACTACGTCCACCGCTTAAGGAATTGTTATCGTGAGTTTTTATGGTTTAGTTGATGGCTCTGATGCCTCACTAAAGAGCTACCTTGGCAATCTCTCTGGTGTAGACCAGGTGGGTGCTGAAGCTCGAGCAGCCATGCTTGCAACTAGAAGCATCAAAACAACTTCAAAGCGCTGGGCAATAGATACTGCAATCACGATGGTGGACTTAACAACTCTTGAGGGTGCTGATACTCCTGGCAAAGTGAAAGCATTGTGCACAAAAGCTGTGCGACCAGACCCAACTGATTCAACGGTTCCTAGCGTTGGTGCTGTGTGCGTCTACAACGACATGGTTAAAGTGGCTCGTACGCATCTAGATTTAATTGGTGGTCAACATGTACCCGTAGCAGCGGTTTCAACTGCTTTTCCTTCAGGGCGAGCATCAATGCCGGTCAAGATCCAAGATACTCAAGATGCCATTGATGCAGGTGCAGCAGAAATCGATATGGTGATCGATCGCGGTGCTTTTCTTGCAGGTCGCTACATCGATGTTTTCAATGAGATCGTGCAAATCCGTGAGGTATGCGGCGATAAGGCGCACTTAAAGGTTATTTTCGAAACTGGCGAGTTAGTTACATACGACAATGTTCGCAAAGCATCATTTTTAGCTATGGCGGCAGGTGCCGACTTTATTAAGACATCTACGGGAAAGGTTGCACCAGCTGCAACTCCCCCAGTTGTATTGGTGATGCTGGAAGCAGTACGCGACTTCTATGAGATGACCCAAGTGCGCATCGGGGTTAAACCTGCCGGCGGAATCCGTAATACTAAAGATGCAATCAAGCAATTAGTTTTGGTCAATGAAACTGTTGGACCAGATTGGCTCAATCCGAAACTCTTTCGAATTGGCGCCAGTGCCTTGCTCAATGATCTATTGATGCAGCGCATGAAGATGGATGATGGTTATTACACTAGCCCTCAGTATGTGACGATGGATTAAGGGAGACGACTATGACCTTCGAATACGCCCCAGCGCCAGAATTTCGCGCGATTGTCACTATCAAGCCTAAGTATGGGCACTTCATCGGGGGAAAGTTTGTTGCAGGTAGCAAGCACTTCCCAACAATCAATCCAGCTACTGAAGAGGTGCTAAGCCAGATCGCACTTGCTGGCAAAGCAGATGTTGATGCAGCGGTTAAGGCAGCGCGCAAGGCCTATACAAACACTTGGTCAAAAATGTCTGGCAAAGAGCGTGGAAAGTATTTGTATCGAATCGCACGCATTATGCAAGAGCGTGCACGTGAATTTGCAGTACTAGAGACTCTCGATAACGGTAAGCCAATTCGCGAGTCACGAGATACCGATATTCCATTAGCTGCAGCTCACTTTTTCTATCACGCAGGATGGGCAGACAAGCTTGAATACGCAGGCCTTGGCACATCACCCAAGCCACTTGGGGTTGCTGGTCAAATAATTCCTTGGAACTTTCCATTATTGATGCTTGCCTGGAAAGTCGCACCTGCACTTGCTGCGGGAAACACAGTTGTACTTAAGCCGGCTGAATCAACACCGCTTACCGCATTGTTATTTGCAGAAGTGTGCCAGCAGGCAGAACTTCCAGCAGGTGTGGTCAACATTGTTACTGGTGATGGATCAACGGGTGCCTTGATTGTGAATCACCCAGGAATCGACAAGATTGCATTTACTGGATCAACTGAGGTTGGAAAGATTATTGCTCGAGCTGTGGCACCAACGAACAAGAGCGTCACATTAGAACTAGGTGGCAAGGCTGCCAATATTGTTTTTGATGATGCCCCAATTGATGAAACAGTTGAAGGCATTGTCAATGGTATTTTCTTTAATCAAGGACATGTCTGTTGCGCAGGATCTCGGCTGTTACTACAAGAAAATGTTGCCGAGGAAGTGCTGCATAAACTAAAGAACCGTATGGAAAAGATTCGCGTGGGCGATCCAATGGATAAGAACACCGATGTTGGTGCGATTAATAGCAAAGAACAACTTGCAAAGATTATCGAGCTAGCCGCAGTTGGAGATTCGGAAGGTGCTGAACGGTGGAGCCCAGCATGTAATCTGCCAAGTAAGGGGTTTTGGTTTGCTCCAACAATCTTTACCGGCGTTACGCAGGCACATCGCATCGCACGCGAAGAAATCTTTGGACCAGTTCTTTCCGTATTAACTTTTAGAACACCTCAAGAGGCGATAGAAAAGGCCAATAACACTCCTTTTGGCCTATCAGCAGGCATCTGGAGTGAAAAAGGAAGCCGCACATTGTGGGCATCACAACAACTTCGCGCAGGTGTTATTTGGGCCAATACATTTAATAAATTTGATCCGACATCACCATTTGGTGGATATAAGGAATCGGGGTGGGGTCGTGAAGGCGGACGCCACGGCCTGGCTGCATATCTGAAGGGAGTCAGCCATGAGTAATCGCATCGATGTGAAGAAGACGTACAAGCTCTATATCAATGGCGCATTCCCTCGCAGTGAATCAGGTCGCACCTATGAAGTTAAAAATGCCAAGGGTGTATTTGTTGCTAATCCTTGCCTTGCATCTCGTAAAGACTTACGTGATGCAGTTGTTGCAGCGCGCGCGGCACATGCTGGATGGAACAAAGCAACTGCATTTAACCGCGGACAGATTTTGTATCGGATTGCTGAAATGCTAGAAGGTCGCCGCGGACAATTTGTAGATGAGATTGTTAATGTAACTGGTGCCACAAAAGCAAAAGCTGACAAAGAGGTCACTGAAGCTATTGATCGACTTGTTTGGTATGCGGGTTGGACAGATAAAATTGCATCTCTTGCTGGTTCTACTAACCCTGTTGCTGGACCATTTTATAACTTTACGATTCCTGAAAGTATGGGAGTAGTTGCGGCAATTGCACCTGAAACTCCATCACTACTTGGATTAATTGATGTCATCGCACCGATTATTACCTCAGGAAATACAGTTGTAGTTCTAGCAAGTACTAAAGCACCCTTGTCTGCAATGACATTTGCTGAAGTTCTGGCAACTAGCGATCTACCTGCAGGTGTCATCAATATCTTGACGGGCAAAAAGGATGAAATTGCGCCATGGATGGCATCACATATGGATATTGATGCCTTTGATATTTCAGGGCTGCCATCTAAGAAACATGCTGAAATCAAGGTGGCTGGCGCTGAAAACCTGAAGCGAATTCATTCCTTTAAGTCAGCAGATCCTGGGCGCATCACGGCATTTATGGAAGCCAAAACTGTTTGGCACCCGATAGGGCTATGAATTAACGGTTTTTAGCCACAATTTCACAACTGCATCAACATCTAAATCTAGGGCAACGCGAACCTTCGCTGAATCTTCTAGGTCTAGTGGTTCTAACTGCTTGAGCCATGCATCTCGTTGATCCACAATTGTTTGACCGCGTGCTGGGCCAGCTGATGTGTCGACAACGACATCAAACATTTCTGTGGTGAATAACTCTGGATGGATTACAAAAGCTACCGCACCATAATCTCCAAGTGAAATTGGGTCTGTATGTACCTGTTCCATAAAACCAAGTGCCAAGGAACCTGCAAAGCGTGAGGAAGCTTTGTTAGAGGTGCTCATGGCAGTTGCCTCTTCACGTCCAATGGTCGGACGCATGAAGACATCTAGTCCATACATTGAAATAGGAACTCCACTTTGAAAGACGATGGCGGCAGCTTCTGGATCATGCCAAATATTAAACTCTGCTGCAGCAGTTGCATTTCCAGCTGATGCTGAACCACCCATTAGTACGATTCGATGAATTTTTTTAGCGGTTTCTGGAAAGGCTCTAAGGAACAGTGCAATATTTGTTAAGGGTGCAAGCGGGACAATTGTTACAGGCTCTTTTGAAGACTCAATAAGATCGCGAAGTAATTCAACTGCCGAACGTGGGTCAACAGTGCGATGTGATGGTGCTATCCCGAGATCACACATGCCATCTTTGCCGTGCACATATTCTGCGTACTGGCTCTTACCTAAAAGTGGACGGACCGCGCCTCGTGCGACTGGAATATCGCCAACACCAGCTGCATCTAGAACTTTAAATGTGTTTGTCACAACCTGATCAACATTTGTGTTGCCATCGACGCAGGTAATGCCAAGCAAGTTAATATCTGGATGCATCGCCGCAAATAGAACTGCAAATGCATCATCTGCCCCGGTATCTACATCCATAATGATTGAAGTTTTGCTCATAACGGCTAGCCTACTGCTATGACACCAGCCGTTATTGCAGTTGTAGGTAGCGCGATGATGGATTTAACCGCATATGCCGATGTTTTGCCTGAACCTGGCCAAACGCTGGCCGGCCAACTCTTTACAACGGGTTTTGGTGGCAAAGGTGCCAATCAAGCGGTTATGGCAGCGCACTGCGGCGCCGAGGTTCACTTCATTGGCAAGCTTGGCAAGGATGTTTTTGGAACAGCAATTGCAGATAATTTTGTAAAGGTTGGAATCCATTCCGAATACGTTGATAAAAGTGAAACTGCAACTGGAGTTGCACATATTTGGGTCGATAGCAACGGTGAGAATCGAATCATTATTATTCCCGGAGCAAATCATGAGATTGAAATGGCCAAGGCGGTAGAGGCAATAAATTCAATTAAGGATCTGAAAGTTGTGGTTGCGCAATGCGAAATCAAGCAAGAGGTTACTCTTGCTGCATTCAAGACAGCAAAAGCTAAGGGCTATATTACTATTTTGAACCCAGCTCCCTATCAAGAGATTTCAGCTGAGTTATTGACGCTGTGTGATTGGATCATTCCCAACGAGACAGAGTTCCGCGAGCTACATGGTGAACTGCCGATAAGTGATGAGGTTTTTAAAAGTTTTAGGAAAGGCAAGAATTCAATAGTGACCTTAGGAAGCCAAGGCGCTGTCTATGTTTCAGCCGAGGGCCAATTAACGAAAGTATCTGCACCAAAGGTTACAGCGGTAGATACAACAGGTGCTGGCGATGCATTTGTCGGAACATTTGCATACTCACTTGCTAGTGGCAAAGATCCTGTAACTGCGATGACTCTAGGTATAAAAGTCGCATCATTGAGTGTTACGCGAAAAGGTGCGCAATCTTCTTATCCAGATCAAGCAGAAATAGCGACGCTTTCATAACCTCGTAAAACAAAGGTAGGTCTGCGTACTGCATCTCCTGCTAATTGCATGTCTGGGTATTTTTCCCACAACGCTGGCAAGGAAACACTCATTTCCAGTCGAGCTAGTGGTGCACCTATGCAGAAATGAATTCCTGCACCAAAACCAATATGGGGATTTGGATCACGGGTTAAATCCATCGTTTCTGGGCTAGAAAAGACTGTTTCATCACGGTTTGCAGAGCCAATCAGGGCAGCTATTTTTTGCCCTACCTTGATCGCTACTCCCCCAATCTCTGTATCTGCTGTGGCGGTTCGTTCGAACATATGCAGCGGCGCATCAAAGCGCATGAACTCTTCTAATGCTGTGTCAGTGATTCCACGAGGATTATCGCGAAGTAGAGCGACTTGGTCGGGGCGCTGTAAGACTGCGACCATTCCATTTCCAAATGCATTCACGCTTGCCTCATGTCCAGCATTAAGTAGCAACACGCAAGTAGCGACTAGTTCGTGCATGTTCAATTTCTCGCCATTTTCCTCAACAGCTGCAAGATCTGAAATTAGATCTTCTCCTGGGGTCTTCTTGCGGCTCTCAGCTAGATCACGAACATAATTTGCAAACTCTTGCGCAGCAAGCTTTGCCTCATTTTGGTATTGCACACTTGGATTAACTTCATACATCTTCACAATTGCTTGTGACCATGGGCGAAGCAAGTGCTCTTCAGATTCGGGAAAGCCTAGAAGGTCAGCAATGATTTTGACTGGCAATGGCTCGGCATAATCTGCAATCAAATCAAAGGTTTGACCTGTCTTAACCTTCTCATCAATTGCATCAAGTAGTTGATCGGTGATGCGACCAACTGCAGGGCGCATACCTTCAATCTTTTGCCGGTTAAAAGCTTTTGCCACAAGAGAGCGCAGTCGAGTGTGCTTGGGTGGTTCACTATCTAAAATCGAATCAGCATGGAGCCAGTTAAATATTTCCCATTCAAGCTGTGGGCTTTTTTCCGTAAAGATTCTTCCTAGTGATTTGTTGCGAAAAACATCATTTGCATCAACATGGCGCGCGGCCAGAAACATCTGCATTTCCTCGTGCCACACAGGCTGACCTACAGCGCGAAGTTCTTTCAGCGCTGGGTATGGGTTAGATACAAAGGCCGGGTCAGTAAAGTCGATCATGAATCAGATGAAACCTTTGCATACCCTGGCTTGATGATCTGCTCAATGATCTTTAAGCGCTCTGGATATGGAATAAATGCGCTTTTCATAGCGTTAATAGTGAGTCTTTGAAGCTCTGCAAAATCCCAATTAAATGCCTTCACAGCCTCTTCCATCTCAAAAGACATTGAGGTTTGGCTCATCAAGCGATTATCCGTATTAAGAGTTACGCGAAAACGAAGTTTTGCCAAGATGCCAATGGGATGTTCGGCATAACTTGCAGCAGCACCTGTTTGCAGATTTGAGGTTGGACATAGCTCTAGTGGAATACGACGATCACGCACATAGGATGCAAGTCGACCTAGCTTTGGTTCAGGGCCAGAAAAATCGATGTCATCAATGATTCGAACACCGTGACCTAACCTTTCGGCTCCGCAGAGTTGGATGGCTTCCCAGATGGAGGGGATTCCATACGCTTCACCAGCATGGATAGTAAAATGGGCATCTTCTTTACGAAGATAATCAAAAGTATCTTTTTGATCAGATGGCGGAAAACCATCTTCAGGGCCAGCGATATCAAATCCAACAACTCCCTTGTCTCGGTATTTAACTACTAACTCAGCAACTTCTTGTGAGTTTTTGTTTTGACGCATTCCACACAACAAAGAACGCACAACTATTGGATGTCCTTCGGCAGCTGCCTCTTTCATTCCAATTTCATTTCCTTCAATTGTTGCTTCAACAACATCAGTCATAGATAGACCATGTCCTGTAAACAGTTCAGGTGCACCACGAACTTCGGCATAAACAACACCATCACGTGCAAGGTCTATTGCACATTCGCGAGCAACTCTAATAATGTCTTCACGGCGTTGCATCACAGCGATGGTGTGATCAAATGTTTCAAGGTAGCGAACCAAGGAGCCTGAGTCGCAACTTTCGCGAAACCATGTTGCTAACTCTGTGGCATCAAGTGTGGGAAGTGCGGTGTAACCGATCTCTTGGGCAATATCAATAATTGTTTGTGGTCGCAGTCCGCCATCAAGGTGATCATGTAGCAATACCTTTGGTACTAACTTGATCTGATCCTTTGTAGGAATACTGTTCATTGACATTTTTGCCCCTTAATCAACGATGCGTTCAATAACTAACGGCAGGCGATCGATACCGCCAGCAGGTACTGCCCCTATGGTTACAGAGTTCTCTAGCGACTCCAAAGCCCTGGCAAAGGCGGCTGGAGTGTCTGTGTGGAGCGTATAAAGGGGGGCTCCTGCCTTAATTCTCTCTCCTGGCTTGGCGTGAATCTCAATTCCAGCACCTGCCTGGACACTCTCCCCTTGGCGAGAGCGGCCTGCACCTAAGCGCCATGCAGCCATCCCGACCTTCATCGCATCCATAGAAAGAATTGTTCCATCACGATCTGCAGTAACAACGGTATTTTCCTTTGCAACTGGCAGCTTTGCATCGGGATCTCCACCTTGGGCTGAAATCATTTGACGCCACACATCCATCGCTTTTCCATTTTTTAATGCTGCCGCAGGATCTGCATCCTTAATTCCAACAAGTTCCAACATCTCTTGTGCCAATAAAACAGTTAGCTCGATAATGTCAGATGGGCCCCCACCGGCCAAAACTTCTACTGATTCCCGAACTTCAAGTGCATTGCCTGCAGTGAGGCCCAAGGGAACATCCATTGCTGTCACAAGTGCAACGGTTTTAACGCCAGCGCGCTTTCCCAAACCAACCATGACATGGGCAAGCTCTTTTGCTTTTTCTGGATCGCTCATAAATGCACCGCCACCTGTCTTAACATCTAAGACCAGTGCACTTGTTCCTTCCGCAATTTTCTTACTCATAATCGAAGATGCGATGAGTGGAATTGCTTCAACGGTTGCAGTCACATCGCGCAACGCATACAGTTTTTTATCTGCTGGAGCTAACCCCGCACCAGCTGCGCAAATTACCGCCCCGCAATCCTGTAAAACTTTGAGCATTTCGGCATTTGATAGTGATGCTCGCCATCCCGGGATAGATTCCAACTTATCTAAAGTTCCACCCGTGTGACCAAGTCCGCGACCAGATAGTTGTGGAATTGCAGCCCCACATGCAGCAACCAGTGGTGCTAGTGGTAAAGTAATTTTGTCACCAACTCCTCCTGTTGAATGCTTGTCAACAGTTGGGCGAGAAAGCGCAGACCAATTCATGCGCTCGCCACTATTAATCATGGCATCGGTCCATCGCGATATCTCACGATTTTCCATTCCATTAAGCAGGATGGCCATCAGCAACGCAGACATTTGTTCATCGGCAACTGCGCCGCGCGTATAGGCGTCAACAACCCAATCAATTTGTGGATCGGTTAATGAATGGTGATCACGCTTTGCCGCAATGATTTCAGCGGCTGAGAAGGCTTCCATCACTTAGCGCTCGTTGCGGTCTAAATCATCTGGACCAAAGGCCCACGGCAACATCGCAGACATTTTTTGTGGTCCATCATCTGTCATCAATAGCGCTTCAGGGCCACCATGTTCAAATAACAATTGGCGACAACGACCACATGGGGCTAAATAGTTTCCTTGTCCATCAACACAAACAACAGCTATTAGTCGTCCACCACCAGTAGAAATCAGATTAGAAACTAATCCGCACTCTGCGCACAATCCCACTCCATAGCTTGCGTTTTCAACATTGCAGCCAGTTGCAATGCGCCCATCACTAACAAGGGCTGCAACACCAACTGGAAATTTTGAATACGGAGCATAGGCGTTCTTCATCGCGCCAATTGCTGCTTGGTGAATCTGATCCCAGTTGATCTGGGTCATCGCAAACCACCACGGCGATATGGCATGCCATCTGCTGCCGGCATTCGTAATCGCTGCGAGGCAAGAGACATCACAAGTAGTGTTGCAATATATGGAGTCATTGTGACTAGCTGCCCAGGTAATTCATCGACTGCAAAGTAGAACCATACAAATCCTGCTGCCATAACACCACTAATCGCGGCACTCAAAATCTTGCCTCGCTTGATATTTTTATACACAAGGAAGCCAAGAATTGCTGCAACTAACAAGATGAGAGCATGGATTGATTCTGAATCACGAAGCTGTAACGCATCTGCAAAACCAAACAAGGCCGCACCTGCCAGAATTCCTCCTGGTCGATAATTACCAAATAATAAAGCGGCAAGACCAATATATCCGCGGCCAGCTACTTGATTTTCTTGATAGTGATTAGCCGCAACGATAGCTAAGAAGCCACCACCAAGACCTGCAAGACCACCCGAAATCAATACACCCGCATACTTCATGGCATAAACATTGACACCAAGAGATTCAGCTGCAATCGGTGCCTCACCAGCACTACGAAGACGCAAACCAAAAGAGGTCTTCCACAAAACAAAGAAGGACAGTGGAATGAACAGAACCGCGATAAGGGTTACGTAAGAAAGATCGCCAGTTACACCTCGGAGGATGCCTACAAAATCTGAGATCAAAAACCATTGTTTTTCAGCGATAGGAGTCAAAATATCCGGGCTTTGCCAGCCAAAGAAGTGACCACCAGAAAGTACGGGTAAGCCGTTACTTGAGATTGGCTCCACATCTGGAGACTGCGAAGGCCCTGGCCATGATCCACCTTGATACAAAATTGTTGAAAGGTAGCGAACAAGGCCCGCTGCCATGATGTTGATTGCAACACCTGATACAACATGGTCAACACCAAATGAAATAGTTGCAATGGCATGGAGCAACGCACCAACAGCTCCAAAAATAACCGCTGCAATTAATCCAAACCATGGACCGTGTACTGAGCCTACAAAACCACCAGCCCATGCACCTAAAATCATCATTCCTTCTAGACCAATGTTGACAACTCCTGCACGCTCTGAGAACAGACCGCCAAGTCCTGCCAAAATAATTGGTACCGAAAGTAACAAGGCAGCCGATGCCGTGCCGATACTTGTTAAATCTGTTGCACCTGTAATGAGTCGAATAATTGAAATCAGTAACAATAAATATGTCGCATTGAGAAGCAGCTTGGTGGCTTTATTTTTCACGCTGCGACCACCTTTGCAAGTTCTTTACTTTGTAAAGTCAATTTGAGTCTACGCACCACTTCATAGGCAATCACAGAGCTAAGCAAAATAGAGCCTTGCATAATGACGTAAGTTTCTGGGGCAATATCAATCAGTTCCAGTGCACGTGAGCTCACTTCGAGGAAGCCAAATAGCATTGCGCTAATTGCCATACCACCTGCTGAATTTCGACCGAGAAGTGCAACAGCGATTGCAGAGAAACCAATACCTGATCGGAATCCCATGTTGTATGCATGAGTTTCACCAAGCACCGCTGGTAATCCCGATAACCCAGCTATTGCACCGGAGATTACTAATGCAATCACAATCATTTTCTTTGAATTTACACCGCTTACTCGTGCCGCAATTGGGTTAGCTCCAGAGGCACGAAGTTCGAAACCAAACCGTGTGCGATTAACGACAAACCAGAAAATAAATCCCAGGGCAATGGCGACCAGGAGCATTCCATTAACGCTTCCGCCAGGTTGTTCAGGTACGCCTAATTTCGTCAGCAGGGGCACCAAATCAGGGAACCATGCTGATTCAGGAAGCTCTTTAGTTGATAGGTTATTTGACCCCTCAGTGATAACTGCAAAATACTTAGAGAACAAGAATGAAGTCAGGCCAACAGCCAAACTATTCAACATAATTGTTGAAATAACCTCATTAACACCACGCTTGACCTTTAGATATGCAGCGATTGATGCCCAAATTCCACCTATTGTCATGGCAACAATAAACACAGCAAGAACATGAAGCACTGGTGGCAAAGTAAACATGGCACCGATGTAGGCGCTAAATAATGCGCCTAAACGAAGCTGTCCTTCCACACCGATGTTAAATAAACCAGCACGGAAGGTAACAGCGATCGCAATTGCGGCGATGTAATAAGGAGTTGCTTGGTTAAGCATCTCCATTAGTGAGCCGCCCTCGGTTCCAAACTCCCACATTGTCTTATAGGCCAATATTGGTGATTTATTTGAGGCCAATACTGCAAGGCTTGACACAACAATTGAAACTACTGCAGCTGCAAGAGGTGCGGCAACTGCCAGTGCAATCTTTTGAGGTGATAATTGCTTCATGCTGCACCTGTCATCGCTGAGCCAAGTTGCTCGGGGGTAGTTTTCTGCGGATCAAGTTCTGCTGTGATTACACCGCGCAACATCACTAATAATCTATCTGACATTCCGATGAGCTCTTCAAGGTCAGCCGAGATCAACACAATTGCCATGCCTTGTGTGCGTGCTTCACGAAGTACTTCCCAGATCGCACCTTGTGCTCCAACATCAACACCACGTGTCGGGTGCGATGCAACAAGGAGTGCCGGAGCTTTACTCATTTCACGACCAACAATAAATTTCTGTTGATTTCCGCCGGATAAGGCAGCAGCAGCTGTCATTGGACTAGGTGCTCTAACATCAAACTCTTCCATGATGCGCTTTGTATCCTCGATTGTTGCTTTCTTATCAAGAATAAAACCGCGCATAACAGGCTTGCCACGTTGGTGACCCAAAATGCGGTTCTCCCACAATGGTGAATCCATCATTAATGCCTGACGTTGGCGATCCTCTGGAATCAAACCAATACCTAGGTCGTGACGGTGTGCAACGCTCATGTCATCAATAGATGAGCCCTGAAAATCAATGGAACCGGTGTATTTGCGCAGCCCCATAATCGCTTCAACAAGTTCAGCCTGCCCATTTCCTTCAACACCAGCGATTCCGACAACCTCACCTGCGTGAAGATTGAAACTGATGTGTGAAATCAAATCACGGCTGCCGGTTGAAGTTGGGATTGAAACATCTTTAAGCGCCAAAGTGACTTCAGATCGACGAGTATCTCCATGCGTTGTTGGCTGAGGCAGTTCACTGCCCACCATGAGCTCTGCCAATTGACGCGCTGTTACATCTTTAGCTTTAACTTCAGCAACTGTTTCGCCAGCACGCACAACAGTTACATCATCTGCGACGCGCAATACTTCATCTAGCTTGTGTGAGATGAAAATAACCGCCATACCTTTTGCTCGAAGGCCTTCAAGGGCTCCGAAAAGATCATCAACTTCTTGCGGAACAAGAACTGCCGTTGGCTCATCAAAAATTAAAATGTTTGCACCACGAAATAGAACCTTCAAAATTTCTACTCGTTGACGTTGCCCAACACCAAGTTCTTCTACCAATATATCTGGGTCCACATCAAGGCCATATGCCTTCGACATTTCAGCAACCTTGGCACGGGCGGCTTTAAAATCAATTGTGACACCATGGTGTGGCTCTGCACCAAGAATAATATTTTCAAGAACTGTAAAATTATCAGCTAACATAAAGTGCTGATGCACCATGCCGATTCCTAGTTCAATCGCATCATTGGGGTTCTTCAAGCTAACAGTTTTGCCGTTAACTAAGATCTCACCACTATCGGGATGCTGCATTCCGTAGAGAATCTTCATTACTGTAGATTTTCCGGCACCATTTTCGCCAACAAGAGCGTGGACAGTGCCTGTCTCAACCTTCATCGAAACATCTTTATTGGCTACTACGCCTGGAAAGCGCTTAGTAATGTGTCGCAGTTCAACTGCTACTGACACTTAAACTCTCCTTTGACTCAATTTTCTAGGGAAAAACATTTGGCCCAACAAGGAGATTTAACTCCATTGCTGGGCCAAACGCCACTTACATAAGCGAGATTATGGCTTTGTTGGAACCTTGATCTTGCCTGACTTGATTGCAGCAGCAGCCTTATCGATCTGCGCCTTGTACTTGTTGATGTATCCACCTGTGTATGAAACGCCAACGCCACCAAGTGCTAGGTCGTAACGACGACCGTAGATACCTGACTCGTCGATGATGTCGTTAACAGATGATCCTGCAACTGCTGTTGCAATAACATCGTAAACAGCTGTATCTACACGCTTAATCATTGATGTAAGCATGTTCTTCTTCTCAGCAGCTGAAGCTGTAAGGATCTGATCAGAGTCAACTCCGATAGTCCAAACCTTCTTGCCAGCCTTTGCAGCATCTGTTGCAGCTGCGAAGTTACCCGCACCTGATCCACCTGCTGCTGAGTAAATAACATCGATACCCTTATCGATCATTCCCTTAGCAATAACCTTTGCCTTAGCTGGGTCATTGAAGCCAGAGAAATCAGGGAACTCAGTTACATACTTAACATCTACTGTCACTGACTTCTTTGTTGCCTTAACGCCAGCAACGAATCCAGCTTCAAACTTCTGTAGTAGAGGAATACGAACTCCACCAATGTAACCAACCTTGCCTGACTTTGAAGCAAGAGCTGCTGCTACACCTGCAAGGTATGAACCCTGCTCTTCAGCAAAAATTAGACCAGCAACGTTGAGTAGATCAACTGAAGCATCATCGATGATCGCAAACTGTGTGTTTGGGTAATCTGATGCAACTGCCTTGATTGGTCCTGCATAGAGGAAACCAACAGCGATGATTGGGTTGTAACCAGCCTTAGCTAGCAAACGAAGCTTGTCTTCGCGCTCTGAGTCTGTTCCCTGTGTAACTGTTACTTCCTTAGCTGTAACACCAAACTTCTTCTTTGCTAGATCTAGACCAGCTGCTGCTGAATCGTTGAATGACTTATCGCCACGTCCACCGATGTCATAAGCAAGGCCAACTTTTACCTTTGATGCTGCTGTCGCTGATGGAGCAACAAATGTTGTTGCTACCAAAACAGTTGCAGCAACAACTGCTACAAGACGAAATACTTTCTTCAATTTTCCTCCAAGGATTCAAGGGGATCTTCAATACCTGCTTTTCAGGGCACATAGTGAAGCTTTGTGTAATTGAGAGCCTATTACTTGAGCGTGATTAAACTCAAGACGCCAGCCATTATTTTGGTATCAGCGGTGTAACGTTTTTGGGAAACTCTCAACTAGGGGTTGAGATAATGGCTTAATTACTTCACTAAACCTAAGTTTTTATAGGTGTCTTGGAGGGTCACAGAGGCCACAGCGCGTGCTTTTTCAGCACCTTCGTGCAAAAGATCAATCAGGTGCTTTTCATCCTCTAAAAGCTCCACGGCCTTAGCTCGAATTGGGCGGAAGTACTCGACCACAACTTCTGCCACAGCGGTCTTAAAGTCGCCATAGCCCTTTCCTGCAAACTGATTTTCAAGATCTGCAATTGAAGTCCCCGAAAGTGATGAATGGATTGTTAGTAAATTGCTAATACCTGGCTTTTCTTTTTCATCAAATGTAACTTCGCGGCCCGCATCTGTTGCTGCACTCTTAATTTTCTTTGTATTTGCCTCTGGTGTGTCCATAAGTTCTAGAACTCCTGCTGCAGAGCCAGATGATTTGCTCATCTTGGCAGTGGGTTCTTGAAGATCATAAATCTTTGCCCCGGCTTTAAGAATGTAGCCCTCTGGCAATCTAAAGGTTTCACCAAACCGTGAATTAAAACGAGTAGCCAAATCACGAGTTAATTCAATGTGCTGGCGTTGGTCTTCTCCGACCGGAACAAAGTGTGCTTGATACAAAAGAATGTCTGCTGCTTGCAACATGGGATATGTAAATAGTCCGACTCGAGCAGTATCTGCTCCGCCTTTTGCAGATTTATCTTTGAACTGGGTCATACGGCTTGCCTCACCAAATCCTGCAAGACATTCCATGATCCATCCCAATTGATTGTGCTCTGCAACATGGGACTGAACAAACAATGTTGATTTTTCAGGTGAGATACCTAGTGCAATTAATTGAGCCGCAGATGACAAGGTGCGCTTTCTAAATAGCGCCGGTTCAATTTCACCAGTAAGTGCATGCAGATCAACGATGCAGTAAAAAGCATCATTGCCTTCTTGCAGTTCAACCCATTGCTTAAGAGCGCCTAAGTAATTGCCTAGGTGGAAGGAGTCACTTGTTGGCTGAATGCCTGATAGAACTCGCTTCTGTGTCATGGACACAATTCTTTCACAGTTAAGCAGACCGCGAGATCAATAGCTGACCCGCGCGTTTGCCTTCCATGGTCAGCACTGTGATTCGGATGCCGTTGACCTTAACAACATCATGCTCATGTGGGATTCGACCTAAGAAGTGCATGACAAAGCCACTTGCAGTCTCATATGGGCCTTCTGGAATATCAAGCCCTGTCTGCTCGATTAACTCCTCCATAGAAATAAGGCCATCTACTTCAAAGTCCCCCGTGCGTTCTTCCTGCGAAATCTCTGTTTCATGCTCGTCATATTCGTCCCGGATATCACCGATAAGCACTTCTACCAAGTCTTCCAAAGTCACTATTCCGTCGGTACCGCCATACTCATCTAAAACGATTGCTAGGTGTTGACCTTGCATACGCATCTCAGTCAGAGCAGGCAAAATACCTTTCGTTCCAGGTAAATACATAATGTTTCGAACAAGTTCAACGATCTTGGTGTTCTTACTTGCAAGTGAAGTATCTAGCAAATCGCGCACATGGATAAAGCCAACAACTTCATCAGATGATCCACGAACAACCGGGTATCGTGAATGTGCTTTGTCCACGGCCAATTCAATTGCTTTTCCAACGGTTAATGACGCATCCATAAAATCAACTTCGGTGCGCGGCACCATAACCTCATGGACCTGGCGCTCTGAGGCATTGAACACTTCCTCAACAATGTCACGTTCTTCATCTGTTAATGCAGCATGGCCAACGACTAAATCGAGTAACTCTTCTTCAGACATCTGGCTGCGTTGTTCTTTCGGATCAACACCAAATGCGCGCACAACAAAATCTGTTGACTTCGACAAAAGCCAAATAATCGGCCGGAAGATATTTGCAACAATATTGATGGTTCCAGCGGTTTTCATTGCAATTTCTTCAGCTCTAAAGAGTGCAACCCGCTTTGGAACTAGTTCACCAAAGACTAATGAGAAGTATGCGATCACCAATGTGACGCCAATGAGTGAAATTGTCGTGCTCCAGCCCGTTGAAATCCCAAGGGATTCAAGCCATGGAATTACATAATCACCTAACTGATCAGCACCAAGTGCTGCAGAGAGAAATCCACTGACGGTTACGCCAATTTGAACAGCGGCCAGTAAGCGATTGGGGTGTTCGGCAAGGGCTGCAACGCGAGCGCCGCGTTTCCCACGAGATGCGATTTGGCGGACTTGGCTATCTCGAAGCGAGATCAGGGCGATTTCTGCAGCAACAAAGAATGAGGCCAAGACAATTAGCCCAGCGATAGTTGCTAGATCAATAAATAGTGAAGCCAACGAGGGGGGTTCCATTATGTGAGAAGTATACGATCTTCCAGATGTGACCAGAAGCAGGTTGTGGCGCGGAGCCAGATCTTCCCAATACCCCCTTTTGTGCGTAACCTAGCGCCGTTGGCCAACCGGCCATCACCTTCATCCTCGGACCGTCGGGCACGTACCTGCCCGGAGAAGGAGAGAAATCTCATGGCATCAGTAGTTTTTGATGGCGCATCACGTATCTACCCAGGAACAACAGCACCTGCAGTCGACAAGCTAAGTCTCACCGTTAATGATGGAGAGTTTTTAGTTCTTGTTGGTCCATCAGGTTGCGGTAAATCAACATCACTTCGTATGTTGGCAGGACTTGAAGAGATCGATGGCGGCCGTATTTTAATTGGCGATCGCGACGTAACAAATGTTGCACCAAAAGATCGCGACATCGCGATGGTGTTCCAATCATATGCACTGTATCCACACATGACAGTTGCAGAGAACATGGGATTTGCATTAAAGATCGCAGGAACTCCAAAGGAAGAGCGCGAGCGTCGTGTTCTAGAAGCAGCAAAGTTGCTTGACCTCGAGCCATACCTAGAGCGCAAGCCAAAAGCTCTTTCAGGTGGACAACGTCAGCGCGTTGCAATGGGTCGTGCAATTGTTCGCGAGCCACAGGTTTTCCTTATGGATGAACCACTATCAAACCTTGATGCGAAGTTGCGTGTTGCAACTCGTACACAGATCGCTGCCTTGCAGCGTCGCCTAGGAATCACCACCGTTTATGTAACACACGACCAGGTTGAAGCTATGACTATGGGCGATCGCGTTGCAGTTCTTAAGGATGGCTTGCTACAGCAAGTTGATACACCACGAAATCTTTATGACAACCCAGCAAACGCATTCGTTGCAGGTTTCATTGGATCTCCTGCTATGAACCTGCTTATCGCACCTGTTGTAGGTGGAAAGGCGATGCTTGGAGATCTAGCGATAGATGTTCCAGCAAGTGCAGGACCATCTGTAACAGTTGGTGTTCGTCCAGAAGGCTTCACACCATCTTCAAAGGGATTCCATGTGCTCGTAGAAGTTGTTGAAGAACTTGGTTCTGATGCATTCGTATACGGAAAGCCAGCTGATGCAACTGTGAAGTTTGCTAACGCATCAGATGAAGGCGCTCAAGTAATTGTTCGCTGGGATCCAAAGAATCCTCCAAAGCCAGGTGACACAATTACTGTCGAGGCAATTAAGAGTTCTGTTCACTTGTTCGATCCAGCAACGGGTGAGCGCGTTTAATTAGATTACATAAAACCCGCGGTAGCCAATGGCCATCGCGGGTTTTTTAATGCCCGAAGGGTAATTGCAAGAAACAGCAGGGGGAGACTTCATGAGTTTCTCCTTAATTCAAACTAGCGCGTAAAGGCCTCGAGCAACAATGCTTTTTGCTCATCCTCATGCAAGTGATGACTACCAGTTGCAGGGGACGCAGTTGCGCGACGAGAGATGCGGCGCAAGGTTCGGTTTCCAAATCCATGTCCACCGTGTGCCTCTGATGTGCGAAGTGCAATATGTGACCATGGGCCTTGGTTTGCAGGTTCATCTTGAACCCATAGCAAGTTTGCATTTGGATGCTTGTTTGCCTCTGCAACCATTTCATCAACAGGAAGCGGATACAAAAGCTCAACTCGAACAATTGCTGTTCCTGTCTCACCCAGTTTTGTTCGCTCTGCTACTAGATCGTGATAAATCTTTCCTGAACAGTAAATAACGCGAGATGCGTTTTGAACTGAATCATCACCAATTACTTCTTGGAAGTGACCTGAAGTGAAGTCACTGAGCTTTGATGCTGCAGCCTTGAGGCGAAGCATTGATTTTGGCGTGAAGACAATTAGTGGACGGCGTGCAGGGTTCTTTGCATGCCAGCGTAGTAAGTGAAAGTAATTTGCAGGACTTGCTGGCTGTGCAACAGTCATGTTCTGCTCTGCGCAAAGTTGCAAGAATCGCTCAATACGCGCTGAAGAGTGATCTGGTCCTTGTCCTTCATAGCCATGTGGAAGTAGAAGTACAACGGACGAACGCTCGCCCCACTTTTGCAATGCTGAGGAAACGAATTCATCAATAATTGTTTGAGCACCATTCGCAAAGTCTCCAAACTGGCCTTCCCAAAGAACTAAAGCTTCTTCCCTTTCGAGGCTATAACCGTATTCAAAGCCCATGGCAGCGTATTCGCTGAGCAATGAGTCGATGACAAAGAACTGATTCTCATCGCTAATGAGTCCGCGAAGCGGTGTCCACTCGTTGCCATTTTCTTTATCAATGATTACCGCATGGCGGTTTGAGAAGGTTCCTCGGCGCGCATCTTGTCCGGCAAGACGAATTGGGTGACCATCTCTTAGAAGAGAACCAAAGGCCAACATTTCGCCAGTAGACCAATCGATTGTTCCATCGTTGAGAGACTCAACTCGCTTTGCGAGTTGCGGAGTCAACTTAGGATGAACGCTAAAGCCTTCAGGAACGGCTAATTGAGTTGCAGCAATTTCGCGTGCCAGACTTTCAGCGATTGCAGTTGTGATTAACTCTGGTTCGGGAGCAACAGGTGCCTTGAAGTTCGCATCGTGATCAGGCTCAATGTTGTTAACTGCAGCAAACATTGACTCGAGTTGTGCTTGGTAATCGTTTGCAATTTCAACTGCTTCTTGTGGCGTTAAGTCCCCACGCCCAACAAGTGCTTCGGTATACAAGGTACGAGTTGAACGCTTTGCATCGATCATCTTGTACATCAAAGGTTGAGTAAAGCTTGGCTCATCGCCTTCATTGTGACCTCGGCGGCGGTAGCAAATCATGTCAATAACAACATCTTTGTTAAATTCTTGACGGTACTCGAATGCTAGACGCGCAACGCGAACACATGCCTCTGGATCATCGCCGTTAACATGGAATACCGGCGCTTGTGTGATCTTTGCAAAGTCAGTTGAATACACAGAAGTACGTGCTGCATGTGGAGATGTGGTAAATCCAACTTGGTTATTAATGACAATGTGAATTGTTCCACCAGTACGGTAGCCAGGAAGACCAGCCAGCTGCAAAACTTCAGCATTAACACCTTGACCAGCAAATGATGCATCTCCGTGCATAAGAATCGGCATTACAGAGTATGCATTCTTCACATTCATACGGTCCTGCTTTGCACGAACAATGCCTTCTAATACTGGGTTTACAGCCTCAAGGTGAGATGGATTTGCGGCAAGATAAACATTTGTCGTTGCACCCGAATCTGTTGTGAAGACCCCTGAAGTTCCTAGGTGGTACTTCACATCGCCAGAACCTTGGACCTGGTTTTCTGTGTAATGGCCCTGGAACTCTTGGAAGATTTGGCCAGCTGATTTTCCAGCAACATTTGCCAGAATGTTTAGGCGACCTCGGTGTGGCATGCCAATACATACCTCATCTAGCCCTTGCTCTGCAGCAGACAAAATAATCGCATCAAGAAGTGGAATAACAGATTCTCCGCCTTCAAGTGAGAATCGCTTTTGACCGACAAACTTTGTGTGAAGGAATGACTCAAATGATTCAGCGCTGTTGAGCTTGCGAAGCACTCGCAACTGCTCATCACGTGGAAGCTTGGCATAGCCAACTTCTACATGGTTTTGAATCCACTCTCGCTCTGTCCGATTTTGAATATACATATATTCAACACCAACAGAGCGGCAATATGCATCACGCAATATGCCAAGAATCTTGCGAAGAGGCATAAAGCGTTCTCCGCCAAAGCCACCAGTGGCGAATTCGCGATCAAGATCCCAGAGTGTTAAACCATGTGTGACAACATCTAGATCTGGATGAAAGCGTTGAATATATTCAAGTGGGTCAACATCTGCCATCAAGTGACCAAATGTTCGGTATGACTGAATTAACTGCTGAACGCGCGCGGTCTTGCTGATCTCTTCATCGCGTGAGAAAGCAAAATCTGTTGCCCAGCGAATCGGCTCATATGGGATGCGTAGTGCACTAAAGATTTCATCGTAAAAGCCATCTGCGCCCAACAAGTATTGGTGCATGTGGCGCAAGAAATCACCAGATTGCGCGCCCTGAATTATGCGATGGTCATATGTGCTTGTAAGGGTAATTACCTTACTTACAGCCATCTCAATAAGTGTTTGCTCGCTAGCACCCTGGAACTCAGCTGGGTAATCCATTGCTCCAACACCAAGAATGAGGCCTTGGCCTTGAACTAAGCGCGGAACAGAGTGAACTGTTCCGATAGTTCCTGGGTTTGTAATAGACATTGTTGTTCCAGCAAAATCTTCAACAGTTAATGAACCACCACGCGCTTTCTTAATAACTGCTTCGTATGCGCTCCAGAACTGTCCGAAATCTAATTCTTCGCAACCCTTAATTGATGGAACGAGTAACTGGCGAGATCCATCTTCTTTAGCCAAATCGATTGCAACACCTAGGTTGATGTGTTCTGGTTTTCCAATAGCTGGTTTGCCATCAATTTCACCAAAGAATGCATTCATCTCTGGCATCGCACGAACTGCCTTGATCATTGCAAATGCAATCAGGTGAGTGAAAGAAACTTTCCCACCACGGCTACGCTTTAAATGATTGTTAATGACGATGCGATTATCAATCATCAACTTTGCTGGAATTGCACGAACTGATGTCGCAGTCGGAACAGAAAGTGATCCTTCCATTGCTTGAACGACGCGAGCTGAAACTCCGCGAATTGGTTCAAGTGAAGATGCAGCAGGAGTAATCAAAACTGGAACTGGTTTAACAATTGGATCTGCAGGAGTTGGCTGCGATTGCGTTGTTTCGCGAAGAACTGGTTGTTGTGGTGTTGGCACAATTACTGGTGCGACAGGAGCCGGTTGTGAAACAACAGGTGCAGGTTGTGCAGCTTTTTGTTGTGCCTTAGGGACGGGCGGAACACCTTTGCTTGGTGCTGCAGAAGTTGCAGGAGCTCCTGGCTTATTGTTTTTGAAGTACTCAATCCATGTTGGGTCTACGGAAGAAGGATTCGCTAAATACTGCTCGTACATCTCATCTACGAGCCAATCATTTGCGCCAAAATCCTGTGCCGACACTGGCAAGCTCCTTCTGCATTGTTTACATCCCTAAGCCTATCGGCAGAAACTGCCCTTCATAAGCATGATTTGACGCTCACAAGGCGAGATTGGCCACATTAGTTTCAGTCTCCATTATCAAGATATCTGGGGCAGGCTTTGCCCATGGTTTTAGCGGTGGTCACTGGCGCAAGCAGAGGTCTGGGATTTGAAAATGCCAAGTCTCTAGCTGCGTTGGGTTATGACATTGTGATGATCGCCAAAGATTCGAACCGTTTGTCACAGGCTCAGGAATCTTTGCAGCATAGTCACCCTAATCAACAATTCACCCCATATGTAGTTGATCTTGAAGATATGCAAGCAACACGCAACGTTGTTGCAATGATCTCGCAGCAACATTCAGCACCGGAATTACTGATTCTGGCTCACGGTGTCATGAGCGATAAAATGGCTAAGACTTTAAAAACCAATGACGAAGAGTGGCGCCGCGTCATGGCCATTAACTTAGATTCTGTTTTCACACTTGTTAATGGATTAGCACCAGCAATGGTTGAAGCGCGAAGTGGTCGCATAATTATTTACTCTGCGTGTTTGGGAAGAATGTCAGGGCCTGGCAATGCCGGCGGTCTTGCGCCATATCGAATTAGTAAAGCTGGTGTTAATGCATTGGTTCGAAATCTTGCTCATGAAACTGGTTTAGGTGCTCGCGGAGTTTTAGTTGATGCTGTGTGTCCTAATCATTCACGAACCGATATGGGCGGAGCCGATGCACCACGAAGTGCCGAAGAAGGAGCAGCATGTGCGCTGTGGTTAGCAACCAGAGAGTTTAATGTTGGCGATACAACAGGAGTCTTGTGGGAAGACGATCAGATTGTTGAGTGGTAACAACCTCTATAGATCAGTTGGTATTGCTCGCAACACAGAAATCAAAGTTGTTCCAGCAAGTGCTGCCAATGGAATTGCTACAAACCACAAGTGCGCTTCTATTTGGTATGAAACAACTCCTAAGGCAATTAAATTAGCTAAAACAGCGGGTGCGCGACCATAGTACTTGCCACTCTTATAGAACAGCCCACACACGAGAAGTCCGCCGCCACCTAAGAAAGCAAAAAGTAGAACACCTAACAATGGAAGTAATTCAAAAGAGTCAGAGGTGATGGTAAGCACCAATAGCCACCCTGCTAATGCAAACACAACACCCGCTTCAACAAAGAGTAGGGATGCCACTAGTGCGCGAGCCTTGGCTGGATCTTGCTTCATGAGCGTGAGATTAACTCAAAATCTTCACCTTATGCAGCACTCTCCTCACGCTCATCACCTTTAACGTTGAGTTCAATGAGTTCACCTTCTGCGTTGCGTGCGGCAATCTCTTTCAAAGTTGGACGCCCAGCTTTGCGTTTCTTGGCGATGATGCGACCTTCTTCAAATAGTTCACCGCCCCAGACACCTGCGGGCTCTTGGCGCGATAATGCGCCTTCTAAGCACTGCGCACGCACGGGACATCCGCCACAGAGTGCCTTGGCCTCTTGGACTTGCATCTCATCTTCAGAAAAGTAGAGCTCAGGATCTGCTGTGTGGCATGGCAAATTGAATGATGACCCATCTGAATACGTGCCTGTTACGGCATCCAAACCGATCTTCTCATCTGCCCAGCCTGGTACTAGTAGTTCACTAAAGAGAACGCTCATGTTCTCACCTCTTCTTTCTGTTAGTTCTTGCTTCGGTCTCTTGTGGTTGTCGTTGGTTTTCTGGAGTGAAGTTTGTTTTTGGAAAACAAAAAGGGCTCCGAATCCTTTTGGATTCGAGGCCCTTGGCTTCAGTTCTAAATCGATTTATTCGATTGAACCACCATTGGCCTCGTATCCGGCATAAAAAGCTGCGTAAAACGCTGGCTTCGTTGCATGCCAAGTAGAAGGCTTATTGGTTGTATGAGCAGAAGGAATCACAGCAGAACGCATTGCGTTTGCTGATACGAATGATGCGTTAGACATATTCGTTCCTTCCATCATTT
>Ga0209400_1000242_pt1 | contig 48157 bp, 45 predicted proteins | sample M_130807_EF_Meta_FD_187313 | JGI IMG/M metagenome (GOLD analysis project Ga0209400, IMG submission 187313) | Freshwater microbial communities from Lake Montjoie, Canada to study carbon cycling - M_130807_EF_MetaG (SPAdes) (version 2) | ecosystem: Environmental > Aquatic > Freshwater > Lake... | reverse complement strand
TATAGAAAGCCTACCCTTACTTGCTAAGAGCGCGAAGTAGGAGAAGGTAGATCTCGCACCCAAGGCAGAAGTTAAATGCTGCATTAAGAAAAGCTGCGCCTAAAGCGAAGGCAACTGCCACAGTAAAGATCGCATTAACACCAGAGAGAGCTCCACCGATTGCGACTAATGCAAAGATCAATCCAACACTCTGTGCAAACTGTGGTGGGCGAACATCTTCAGTTGGTACTTCACCTTTAAGGAGAGGCTTCACAATGCTCTTGTAAATGAATGCATACGGGGTGAACTGTGGTCCCTTAAACGCACCGATCGCAAAGACAATAGCTTGTGCAATTATTACCCAGAGATTATTTGTTGCTAGCGCGGTTGCTAGTACCACTGTTGTAATAACTGCGCCAAATCGTGGACCACGTGCATCGATAATTGTTGTGTTCTTTTTTGAATCTAACTCTTGTGTCATTTTAATTCCTTGTCGTTGATGGATTAATTGTTAAATGAAGAAACAATTAGCCAATACACAAGGAAGCAGTCATACGGCCGTAATCAATTACGCGGCGCTTAGTAGCTGCTAACAACATGTGCTAAGAGTAAAGAGGTTGCACTATTTTCGCGAGTTGCAACTAATTCGCATTAACGAATGGCTGAAATTGCGCTTAAAACCTGGTCCCGTTTAGGCGCACCCATAGCCCGGCCAACTTCGTGGCCATTGCGGTCTAGGAACAAAGTTGTTGGGGTACTTCGGATATCTAGTTGGCGCACAAGTTCCAAATTAGCCTCAGCATCGATCTCAACATAAACAACATCACTCATGCTGTCGGTGACATCTTCAAGCAACATTCTGGTGGCCCGACATGGACTGCAGAAGGCTGATGAGAACTGGGCCAAGGTCGCACGCGAGCCCAAAGCCACGCCGATCATGCTTTCGGTAATCAGCCCCTTGTCTGACTTAACAACTACACGCCCACTCATGCGCTTGTATCGAAACCCAAATGCCGTTGCCAGTGCAAGGACGATCAGGATTGGAAGCATAGATTTCACAGGGGTAGTCTGTACCAATGGCGAGAGTTCTTCTACTTACGAACACTCTTGGTGCCAGCGCAGAAGTGCTTCCTGCACTTGGTTTGCTGCAGCATCAAGTTCGCATCCTGCCTGCCGAAGCAAGCGTTCTAGTCGATGCACCTGATGCTGATGTATTACTAATTGATGCACGCCGTGATCTGCCAGCTACTAAATCTTTAACAAAACTACTCAATTCAACTGGTGTTGGTTGTCCCATCATTGCAATCACAACAGAGGGTGGATTAACCGCAGTTAACGCTGACTGGGGAATTGATGATGTCATTCTTGACACAGCAGGACCTGCTGAAGTTGATGCCCGTATTCGCATCGCACTTGGAAAGCATGCAATTGAAATGGTTGCATCAGATCCTCACAGCGGAGAAATCAGAAGTGGTGAAGTAACAATTGATGAATCTACTTACACCGCCCGCCTTAAAGGAAATGTTTTAGATTTAACCTTTAAAGAGTTTGAACTATTGAAATACCTCGCACAACACCCCGGTCGTGTATTTACACGAGCACAGTTATTGCAAGAAATTTGGGGATATGACTACTTCGGTGGAACTCGCACAGTTGATGTGCACATTCGCCGACTGCGCTCAAAACTAGGTCCTGAGTTTGAAGCGATCATCGGCACAGTTCGAAATGTTGGATACCGCTTTACCGTTGATGCCTAATCATGCGTCACATTCTTAAACTCCACCGCGACCTCAACGCTGATTCCCTGCCGCAAGCAGATCACGACTACACGATCGAAACCTTTAATCCTGATATTCATAAACAACAATGGCTTGAACTCAATAACCTGATCTTTTCTCACCATGCAGATCAAGGTAACTGGGCGATGCAAGATCTTGATAACCGGATCGCAGAACCATGGTTTGATGCGCATGGCTTCTTTCTAGCAACAGAAAATGGCCTGATAGAAGGATTTGTCTGGACCAAGATCCACCAGGACCTCATTAATCAAGACCCAGTAGGTGAGCTCTATGTAGTTGGCACACACCCAGATCACGCAGGTAGAGGTATTGCCCGCGCTTTATCTGTTGAAGCAATCAATTACCTTGCAAATAAAGGGCTAAAGCATGCGATCTTGTATGTAGATGCCGATAATGAAAAGGGCTTAAAGCTATATGGATCGTTAGGGTTTAATTAATTTTTTGTTATTTTGATTTGGTTATTTCCTTGCGGTGAAATAGTTATTCCCTGAAATTCAATCCCTTTTGTAATCGTAATCTTACCGTTTTCGCGAATGTATCTCCAAAAGTTTTTCTCTTCAGAATTTTGGTCCATGTCATTTCTGTAATTTTCCATGTTTACATTTACATAGTAAGCAGTAAAACCATTAAGGTTTCGAAATTCTCCGGAATTACTAAAATTTGAGAATTTGCCGTTGGTTCGTTTTTCAATAATTAAAAGCTCGTCGGCGCTCAATTTCACCATGACAGATTGAGGTTCTTTTCCGTAGTCATCAAGTGAACTCATGGTGACAAAAACTGGCTCCTTGACTGCATTCTTATCAATGCAAACAACCTCATCTTTTCCAAACCAGCCCACAAGGAAAGATTCCCAAGAGGTTACTGCCTTTGATGCACCCCATTGTTGTGTCATGATATTTAAGTCAGAGCCATTAATTGGTCCATGCCCAATAAAGCCTTGATAATGAAGAATTTCATGAATCAAGTGATCCCAAATTTTCGTTCGATCTGTTGGGAATGCACCTCCTCCCATTTCACCATATGTAGAAAAGATTTGGCGGCCGACCTTTGTTGTGAAAGTTCCGCCTCTTAAAATTAGCGATGTTCCATACTTTGACTCGGCCTCTGTAGGAAAAACAAAGTAGATGAACTGGACTCCAGTAAAGTCATATTTCCCATCAACTAAGTTGATAATCTCCTGCACGCCAGCTGTTTGAGACTGCTTCTCTGAGGTAGCTCCCTTTCGACATTCAACGCAGGCATACCATTCAGCCCCACGAGGTGCCCGCACCCAATCTGGGGAAACAAGGTCAACCTCATACTGCATTTTCCCGCGGCCAAAATAATCTGCCCAGTCCTTTATTAGAACAAGGTCATCTGCAAACATCTCTCCTGGATTACCCACACCTGATGCGTTGGCAAAGTCAACCGGAATAACTGCAATTTTCATTTTCCCTAAAGGCGAAAGAGTGCTGCGCAATGGAAAGCCTTTACTGCCCGCACCAGTCAAATTTCTATTCTCATTTAACTTACATTCAGAAATATCAGAAGCGACCTGAACGAAGTTATCGGCAATTGTTGGGGTTGGGGTAGCCGTTGGTGATGGCGTTAATGTTGGAGTTGGGGTAGCAGTTGGGGTTGGCGTTGATGTTGGTGAAGGAGTAGCCGTTGGTGATGGGGTAGCCGTTGGAGTTGGCTTTGGAAGAGTTACGCCTTTATTCCACACAAGTTTCTTGCCGCTTTTTATGCAGGTGTATTTCTTGCCACCCGCGATCGCTGTTGACCCAACCTTTTTACAAACAGCACCGGATTTAACTGCAGTGTGGCCAGGTGGTGAAGATAAGAGTGTGACAAGAAATGACCCAATCACAATGCGGATTACGAAATTCTTTCCCATAACTATTTGCGAGCCAAAAAGATTTGCGAAACGGTTTTAGCCAGAATAGGTGAGGCCTCATTCCAACTGATTCCATAGACTTTTAGAAATGCTGCCTCAAAAGTTAATCCATTTGAGACCTCAACAATTAGCTGTGTAGGTGAATCAATACCTTTAAGTGCAACTAAGCACTCCATGGTGATGTATCCAATTGTGTAGACATAGCCAAACATCTCATTGTTGTACTTGCCAGGCATCAATGATGCATAAAAACGCTCAATATCTACTGGTTCAAAGCTCTTGATCTCTGCGTTAGGGCTTGTACGTAACCAATCAGCACGATACTTCGTGTACTCCTCAATAGTTTTTGCGGCACCAGTATTTCCCGCAATGTGTGCGTGACCTTCAATAAACCATCGTGGTAAGTAATTAAAGTTTTGATCATCTTTCTGCTTACCAATGAACTGCATCGCCTGAGCGATATGCGTGTATTCATGGATCTCAAGGCCGCCTTCTAGATGGTAGGTATCTGCGTAGCCACCAGGTTCACCGACTCCATATTGCGAAAACCCAACAGTGCCTGAGACTTTTCCTGCACTTGCACCGTTGCAGCGTTGGAGCGATCCGCAAGAGCCATCGATTTGTCCCGCAAGATAGGAAATGTTTAATTCACCAAATTTCGCTTTAGCCCAATCTTTGTCTTGAAAGCGGTAATAAACCGCATAAAAACTTTGTGGTTGAGCAAAACCAGCAAAGATCCTTGTTGCATTTTCAAATATTCCTTTTACATTTGCATTAGGAATAGTTGTGTTTGGCCCAACAAAAATATCTTGTCTAACTGCCACAGCATCAGATTTCTTTATCTTTTCATTAGTTGAAGTCCACGCTGCAACTGCAATACCTTGTGAATTCCCGTATAGCTCGCCAAATGTTTTCGGAATGATTATTGGGGGCACTGTGGGTGTTGGTGTTGGGGTTGGGGTTGGTGTAACCGTTGGTGTGGGTGTTGGCGTCGGTGTTGGAGTTGGTGTAACCGTTGGCGTGGGTGTTGGTGTGGGAGTTGGCGTTGGCTTAACAACAACTACTCCCTTATTCCACACAAGCTTCTTGCCACTTTTAATACATGTGTATTTCTTGCCGCTAACAGTCGAAGTTATCCCAGCCTTTTTACATACAGCCCCAGCTTTAACAGCTGCCACCGCTTGTAGTGGCAAAGCCAGTAAGGCAACTGTTACTAAGACACCCAGAGCCTTCTTCATCTCTTAAGAGTAAGTTATTGGACTGATCTTGTTAAGGGATTAAGTGGTCAGTTCTAAGAATTAACTCTTAGGAAAGCCAAGGGTTCCGCGGATCTCTTCAAACATTGCAAAGAAATCAACTAGTTCAATCCCTGTTCCTTGCTTGAAAGCGGCTTCAAAGTTCTTGCCCTGGCCAAGTGCTGCATAAACATTGACCATCTTTTCGACACCAACTTGTGAAACTAAGAACTCAGATGCGGCAAAACCAATCGCATAGGGATCTACAACACCATCATTGGCTTTGAATTCACTCAAGGTCGATGTGAGATTGGTTCCTTTGCCGTTTTTAAATCGATCGGTCATTGAAGGGCGGCCAAGAGATAAATAATCTGCAAATCCAAGGACCCCGGAAGTTTGTAGTCCAACAAACATGGCAGGTCCCTCGATATACCAGTTCGGTATATTGGTACCCGCAACATCAGCTCTAGTACCCTTCGCAAGAATTCCATGAATTGCATGAAAGAGTTCATGACCAGGAGTTTGTGCTAACCCAACTTTGTTATTGACCAAGGCATTTGATTTTTGTATAACTGAGTAATTCCAAAGATTTGAATCCGCAGATCCACATGCGGGCGCTCCGCCACAGAATCCCTCAGCTTGACCCTTGGCCTTATTAGCTGGGAACCCAGCAGCAAGATAGGTAGCTTCTAACCATGTTTTATCTATTGCAATGATGCTTGAAAATGTTGATGGGAGTGCTGGATACTCGAATCGACGAGCAACATATATCGAACCTTCTTTCACCCAATTAATAAGAGTTTCGTCAACTCCAGGTTGGGCATAAAACTTGACTTCTTGATTAGGGTTTCGAATAACTGCTGTGTAACTCTTGAAGTTATCTGTTGCTTTCTTAATAACTTCAGCTGCCGATGTTGGTTTGGTGAGATCGTACTTTTCCCACAAAGAGTTAAATGTTTTGGTAGGAGTTGGGGTTGGTGTGGGAGTTGGCGTCGCAGTCGGCGTAACCGTTGGGGTTGGTGACGGCGTCGGTGTGGGAGTCGCTGTAACTGTTGGTGTCGGCGTTGGCGTTGCGGCAACAACTACCTTCACTCCCTTATTCCACACAAGTTTCTTACCGCTTTTTACGCAGGTGTACTTGATTCCCTTAACAGTTGAGGTGGTTCCGGCTTTGGTGCAGGTAGCACCGGCCTTTACGGCAGCAGATGCCTGAAGAGGCGAAGAAACAAGGACAAGGACCGTCAAGGCGGCTAGGGCTTTACGCATTTGGAGAGCGTAACTAACAAGCTAGAGAAAGTGGTGTCTAGCTAAGTGAATTTTGGACTAATTGAGCGCACATAGTGCGAAAAGTCTTGGTGTGCGCATCCACATCAGCTGCCGTTGTATCTGGACACATCAGCGCCATGTTGTGAAAGGGCGTAATCAAAAAGCCATCATTCAACATACGCAAATGAATGTATTGCTCTAATTCAAAGTCCCCGGCGTTATTGGCATCTGCCCCAGTTACTGGTGCAACTTTGCCGAATATATATTCACCACGAGCGCCTAAACGATTACAGCTCCATGGCAAATCAAACTCTTTAATTGCAGCATCCACGCCATCTGACCAACGATTTCCAAGATCAATCATGCGATCGAAGTTTTCTTGCGTAAGAACTTGAGTCAGCGTTGCGCGCATCGCAGCCAATGACAACGCATTGCCCGCCAAGGTTCCGCCGATTCCACCGGTATCAATAATTTCTAGTTCAACCATCTTCTTGATTGAATCTGCAATCCCCTGAGTCATGCCAAATGTTCCAGTCGGGATCCCACCACCGATTGCTTTTCCAATAGTTAAAAAGTCTGGCTTCAATCCAAGCTCTGCTGTCATTCCACCAGGGCCCACAGAGATTGTGTGGGTTTCATCGATAATCAAAATCGTGCCGTATTTCTTAGCTAATTCGGCAACAGCATCTAAGTAGCCAGCTTGTGGCAATACGATTCCCACATTTGTCATTGCAGGCTCCATCAAAATCGCTGCAACATCACCGTGGGCTAATGCGCTTTCCATGCCAGCGATATCGTTGAATTCAACTACCCGTGTGGTCTGATCAAGGGCTACTGGAGCACCGATATTTCCTTCACGGGCTATCGTATTTCCGCCTTCATCTAGGGTTGCAAAGGTCTCATCTACTGATCCGTGATAGCAACGATCAATCACAACAATCTTTGAGCGCCCAGTAATCATGCGGCTATAGCGAATCACGTGACGGTTGGCATCTGTGGCAGAGACTGTGAACTGCCAGAGCGGCAATCCAAAGCGGCCTGCTAACTCTGCCGAAACAATTGCGGCATCTTGTGTTGGCAACATCGCTGTTATTCCCTTACCTGCTTGCTCACGAATCGCAGCAACTGTTGCATCTGGTGAATGGCCTGTCATCGACCCTGTGTCACCTAAACAAAAATCTATATAGGTATTGCCATCAACATCGCTAAAGCGAGCACCCTTTGCTTGGTCGATAAAGATTGGATAGGCCCCTGGCCACTTAGCCATCCATGACATAGGAACTCCGCCAGGCATATTCACTTGGCCCTTTTTAAAGAGCTCGCCACTTTTTGGATGCAATGCTAAAAAGCGTTCATCTTCAATTTTTCGAAGCTGCGCTAAACGGTCGCGATTAATCATGGACAAATCCTATTCAAGTGATTCAAATACAAAGAGCGCCTCGATGTAGTTCTCGCCAGTAATTCCTAAGTTCTGCGCATCAGGTGGCGCTGTCTGTGGTTCCAGACAAACCCCATCAGAGTCTTCAGAATAAACAACCCACCAAGGGGCATCACATTCAATAGATATCCGTGCCACATCTTCCCAAACAACAGCCGGGGTGCCTTTAATCCCGGTGAAGGCATCATCCCAAGGTGGTGGCGTTGGTTTAGAGCGCTCTCCCGTTGGGATGCCATCGCTTCCACGAACCAACATCTCTGTTGCCTCAAACTCTATTTCTGCGCTTCCGCCGCGTTCTAGATCCCGTGCAAACCAAGGATGAAAACCAAGCCACGCCGGTAGATCGCAGCCATTGTCCTCATACTCCAGAGACCAGCGAATTGCATCATCTAGAACTTCAATTCTTTGTTCAACAGTTGCATTTCCATATGGTGATGGCAGATGCAATAGTGAGCGGCCTGGACCAATTTCTTGCCAGGAAGAGATCAGCCCAAAGCCATGCAGTGCATGTGGTGGATCAATAGTTGCTGGCAGTTGAATTTGTTGGCCCGTGCTATTTGTAATCAGACCTTCTTTGATCCGACCTGCCCAAGGTGCCATCGCATACCAACCCGATGAATGAACCTGTCCTCTGAAGGGAACAGCAAACTCATTCTCGCGCCACTTAAGGGAGGTTATGCGTGCGCCATTGTCATCATCAATTGCGATTTGAAATTCAGCATCATCAATAAATTGCATTATGCATCCAACGCTTCTACTAATTCGTGCAATCGTGGAGGCTGGGCGCCAGCACGTGAAACTGTAATCCCTGCAGCTATGGCTGCGCGCTGTAGGACGGCGTTAAGGACTTGTCCTTCTAGGCCATTAACTGAGTGCTTGATAATGCCTTCAACCAGAACAGCACCCACAGTGTCACCGGCCCCAACTGTGTCTACGACGCTTACTTTGGCGCTTTCAACCTCTTCAAAACCATGCTCGGTATAGCCAATAATTCCACTAGCACCGCGTGTAATAACAACAAGTGATACACCGTTTGCTATCCAACGCTTTGCAACTTCATCCATTGCTTCATCTGGATATAGCCAAGAAATATCATCATCTGAAAGCTTCACAACACTTGAAATTCCAACCCATTTTTCAACTGCTGCGCGGTATTTATCTCTATCTCCCATAACAGTTGTGCGCACATTGGGATCAAAGACAATAGGTGCAAACTCAGCAGTCTTAACAGCCCATTCATGCAAAACCGTCGATGCTGGTTCCACGATTGTTACAAGTGTTCCGATGTGTAATACCGATGGCTTTAATCGTTCTGGATCTGGCAACCAGGAATGTGCGAAATCAAATGTGGCGGTGCCGTCGAAAAGGAATTCATAACTGGCAGAACCATGTGAATCTAAAGTGATGGTTGCGGTGCAGGTTGGTTTGTCACTGCTTAATGAAAGAGACAGCCCAACGCCATCACGCTCTAACTCTTTGCGAGCGCTCACACCAAATGCATCTGTTGAAATCCCATCAATGAAATCAACTTCATGGCCTAATCGTGCAAGTGCCTTTGCAGTATTTGCAGGGCCACCACCAACAACAGGGCCAGTTGGCAAAATATCTATTAAAACCTCACCACACACCCAGATGCTCATAGAAATTCACCTGCTCCAATGGTCATGTGCTCAATTGTGCCTTAATCTGCCACCATGATCACTATTCCAGAGTCCGACCTAGTAGTTCATCCACTCTGCCTAGGCAGCAATATCTTTGGTGGTGCTGCCCCCGAGGCCGAGTCCCACCTAGTGATGGATGCCTATCGCAGTCACGGCGGCAACTTTATTGATACTGCCGATATGTATAACCAGTGGATTGAAGGACATGTTGGCGGGGAATCAGAATCTGTTATTGGTTCCTGGATGAAATCTCGCGGCAACCGCGCAGATATGGTGATTGCGACCAAGGTTTCAAAGTTGGATCGCAGACCAGGGCTCTCAGCTAAAAACATTATCGCCGCCTGTGAAGAATCCCTAGATCGTTTACAAACCGATTACATCGATCTCTATTACAGCCACTCAGATGATGAAACAGTCTCACTGGAAGAAACCCTTGGTGCATATGCCCAACTGATCGCTGAAGGCAAGGTCCGTTACATCGCAGCCTCTAACTTCACGCCAGCCCGCGTTCGTGAATCAATTAAGTTTAGTGAAGATAACAACTTGCCTTCATATATCGCAGTCCAAGATCTTTATAACTTAGTAGATCGCACCACCTATGAGGCAGAAATGGCAGCAACTGTTGCCGAGCTAGGAATCTCAAACATTCCTTTTTATGGAATCGCCCGTGGGTTCTTAACTGGAAAGTATCGTCCAGGAGTAACTGAGGTTGATTCAATGCGCCCGGCAGCTCTTGTATACACAACCGATAAAAATTACGCAGTGTTATCTGCCATGGATGAGATTGCACAAGCACATAACGCACCACTAGGTGCAATTGCACTTGGTTGGCTTCGCGCTCAACCTACTGTGAGTGCCCCTATTGCATCTGCTCGGACAGTGCCTCAGTTAGAAGAAATCATCCAAGTTGTTGAATTGACTCACGATGAGGTTTCAACGCTGAACGCTCTTTCTTCTTGAACCTGCGTTAATCCACAGCTGACTCGAATTGTTGTTTTACTACAAATGTAGTAAACTACTGTTATGAGCATGCCAGTACGAATCGAACCTGATCTCTATAACCGCGCTAAAAAAGAGGCTGCGGTTGAACATCGAACAATTGCCGGCCAAATAGAGTTTTGGGCTCAAGTGGGCAGAGCGTGCATCGATAACCCCGATTTACCGGTTAATTTTGTTATTGACTCTCTGGCTTCGCTTGAAACATCTGAAAAAGACAAAAAATCATTCAAGCGTCGCGAGATTTAATTGGCTTATCAAGAAAACCAAACGCCGCGCTTTTCTAGAACATACAAAAAACTTTTTAGGCGCGAGCTGGATTCAATTCATGAAGCAATGGATGCCATCATCAAAAAACCAGAGATTGGTACCGAAAAACTTGGTGACCTTTCTAGCCTCTTTGTTTACAAATTTAAGATTGGAAAATCTGAGTGGTTACTCGGCTACACATTCAACCCAACAAAGAAGATTGTTACCTGGCATTCAATAGGTCAGCACGAAAACTTCTATCGCGGTACTAAAAAGAATTAGTCGAATTTACTTTTGTTGTAAACGCTTGGCCATCGTCACTGCAACATTGAGCCACTTAGCCACCTGCGCATCAGTAAATTCTTCTGATTTCAGAACATACAAGCCTGAATAGGTATCGCCACTAAATTGATAAAAGCCCAGCAATGATCTGGCTTGCTCGCCTGAGTCAATTATTGCGTGCACAAAGACTCGATTGCCTTCTGCAACAACACCGGTTGGGATGTTGTTTAGTACCTTGAAATCATAAGGAACAAGAGTCCCAGTTGTGTCTTTATATCCCTTATCAATCTGGCACTGTGCCAAGACTTTTACTAACTCTTTCTGGGCTGCAGTAGCTGCTGCAACAGATGAGTACTTAACAACCTCTGTTGATAAGAATGAGAAAGGTGAGCCTTCTTTAAAGGCAAGAACTTGTCTGCGCTCTGTGCGATCCCGCTCAGAATCAAATTTTCCATTACATAAATCAAGAGATGGATCAACCAGAGTCGTTCCACCAGCCATAGGCAACACACTCCATTCTTGAGTGAAATCTGTTGCCCTAAAGCCTAATTTCGCAAGCTTGGCCTGCTTCTCATTGGTTAGTGATGTGTCAATTACTGCAGGCGGGCTAGTGATCTCTCGTAAGTAGCCAAGAGTGGTCGTAACAGATGCCAAGCCAACTAAAACAAAGTTACTGCCAGATAGTCGAACAACTTTCTTGGCTGAACCCACATCAAAAGATCCGCTAGTAGTAATTGATTTAACTGTTTTTCCACCAACTGCAACAGTTGCTGAACCTGCACCAAGTACCACATCAAATTTTCCTGATGTGGTAATCGACGCGGTGCACTTACCCACGCACTTTAACGCCCCGGTTCCAAATGAAGCTGGCGCTGCAACCCACTTGCCAGTGCGAGAAGATTTTGCTGCGCCAATAAATGTATTTGTGATACTTAAATCCCCACTTTGTCCGTTACCAACACAGTCAAAAACCTGAGCAGTACCAGCTAGTGCAACACCAGTTTTTAATGTGAAGGTAGGTGCATTTTTAACAGTTGAGCTTTGAATAATTAGGCCTTCCTCGTCAACGACATTAACCTGGCAAATACCAGCACCTGCATCTGTTGCACCTTTCCAGCCCACAGTTAATTCATTGGTGGTAGCGCCGGTGAGAACAAAGTTATTAGTAACAACTGGGTAGGCACGATCAATAATTACTTGCTCTGGCTTTGACCACTCGCTCTTATTGCCTTGCATATCAATGGCTCGAATTGAGAAGGTGTAACTACCTTCAGATAAATCCCGCAAATAGACAGTCTTGGGTGGAACAAAAAGACTTAAATAAGTTGGCACCCAACCATCAACATCAGATGCCTTCAGTGTCTTTACTACGCCATCTATTTGAGCTTCAAATCCAACGATTGCTGTGTCAGCATCTTCGTTGCCCTCTTTAACGATGACCATGTTGGGTGATTGCCATTGGGCAACTGGCACTAAAACAGGTGTTGGTGGAGGCGTGGTATCCACCTTTTTTGTAACTGTTACCACTGCGCCGGTTTCAGAGGCAACTGCGCTAAAGGAAACATTGCCAGAGTAGGTTGTGGCGGTGGTTCCGGTCATTGATCCAGAAACTGCGCTTGCAGTTAAGTATTTGTAATTATCTAGATTAAGCATCCACACATCTATGCCAAGCTCTGCGCCAAACTCTTCAGCCGTTGAATCTTGAGGGTTAGGCGAAACAATTGCTGAAACAGGTGGTGGATCTAAGCGATAGATCGCAAGACCTGGCTTATATGCAACGCCATCTGTCTTTCTGCGATACTCAATCCAGTAGCCAGCTTTTCCATCACGAATAAAGATTGCTTTCACTCCATTGGCAAAATCACTGGGGGATAGCGTGACAACTTCAGATTGCCAGACCTGTTTGATTTGTGAATCTTCCATATATCCCATGCGCCATTGGTGATAGGTACTCAATGGAGATGTTGTATCAAGATTTCCCATCACATCAATAGTGCCGCCGTACTCCACGGCCTTGCATGTCTCTGACCAGGCACCATCTTTAGCTCCGTTATCACAGCGCAAAAAGTTTGAATGCCCTAAACCAAAGGTATGTCCAAGTTCATGTGCAATAACAAAGGATGAATCACTATCGTGCAAAATCAATGTGCCACTGACACTTTTTGGGCCACCAAGCCCCGCACGACCTGACCACACACATCCAGCCTTTGGTGAATACACAACTAAATAACGGTTAAAAGAATTAGCAACGCCCAAACGTCTATATGCCTCTGATCGAATTGAAGTCATGAAGTCAGAGGCTGCACTTCCTGTGCAGGCCATTTTTGACGGTAGCGTGATAGGAGTTTCTAAAACCTTGCCAGTTTTAAATGAAATGGTGCGATCTGTCGTCGCACCGACCATAGTCGTGAACTTTTTCCAGTCCACATTTACTTCCGTATCGATTACCCCAGCAATTGTTTTTGGATTACTCAGCGCAGTTGCCGCACCGTTCCAGGTAACTGCAACAACATCTATTACTCGCTCATCAACAGCGTATGCAGGTACCAACCCCAATGAAGTGATCGCAAAGACAATCGCTAGAAATACAGAAACCCGCTTGCGCATACTGAGCATCCTAAATCTCCCACGCACTTTCTTCATGTCGATTTACCCCAAACACCTGATACCCCTGCAATTCAGGCTGGCCAAACCACTTGGCAGAATCAGCTCCCCCCACCATTACGGCAGTTGCCATGGCATCACAGAGCCAACCCAACGGTCCAACAACAGTTGCAGAGGCAGCACCGATTGCAATCATTCCGGTCTGTGGATCGTGAATGTGAGCCCCACGTTCATATGTTCCAGATGTAGCAATCGCACCATCTGTAATTTCATAAACCCTCACAACCTCTAATGTATTAGTTGGATTCACAACACCAATAGACCATGGCTTTATCTCTTCACTGGCTGAATCAAACCATCCACCACGCAACGCCAGATCTCCAGCAGCATTGACCTGCACATGCGGCACCCCAGCTGCCACCAACATATCTGCGCACCTATCTGCAGCCCAGCCCTTTACCAACCCAGATGGATCAAAGCCACCAGCAACAGCCCACGGATCAAAAGCGCCATCACTTAACCACTTGGCCTGAGCGCATAAATCCCACACCTGAATCACATCATCGGGGCAATCCTCTACGGCAACTTTGCCAAGGCGCAAACGTGTAACCCAGGAGCCCTCTTTGTATGTTGAAAAATCTCGATCTACTGCTTCGCAAAAATCAGTTATTTGTTTCATGGCCTCATTTAAATCTGCATCGCTGACAAACAGCGAATAACAATCCACATCCACAATTGTTCCCCACACAGGAAACTGCTGACGCAGATGATTCATGCACTCAACCCTATCTGCTTACAAACCAGCCTGAGCCATTGCTCCCTGCAATGACTTAAACCAGCCATAGCTTGTATAAGAAGCACCAGATGCTCCCTGAATATTTGCACTCTGTGCCTGCAATGTTTGCTGCTTTAAAATTGGCACAGCCATATTTGTGTATCGATCATTTTTCCCACGTGGTGCCTGAACAGCCACAGCATCTGTAATCTTGCCATTGGAAACGGTGATCATTACCTGCACATTTCCGTAGTTAACATTTACTGATGGACCCGTAAATGTTCCATCTTTCACAGTTGTTGTAACAGGTGCTGTTGTCTGTGTTGCCGCAGGAGATGCAGCGGCAGTTGCACTCTGTGAAGCAGCTGGCTGAGTTGTTGCACCAGCAGTTGCCTTCTTAGTTGCCACAGGCTTTGCACTCTTTGTTGGAGCCGATGAAGTGGATGATGATGAAGCAGACGCTGAAGAACCTGTCTCGGTCGTGCCAATTACAGAACCACCAGCGATGTTTATTGGGCTAGTGGTCGATAGCTGAGGTGGCGTAATCGCCAACACAGCCCCAAGGCCCCCCACAGTGCCTCCTGCTATTAGCAGCGCCCGCTTCATCTCATACCCTCACTTCTTACCGTGTATTGCGTGAATCCCCCTCGAGAAGATCAACATCTGTATGAAAGCCTACAAACCTGAAGGTTTTCTGAGAACGCCCGCAAAGTGGGCGCAGAGTATTGCTCTTGAACTCACTACTCCTTGTGAAAAGCAAAAGCCTCATCATGGAAACGATTCTTTGGCACACCCAAATCCTCTGCTGCTTTTCGCACGGCACTGACCAACGGCTCTGGCCCACAAATATAAATATCACTATCTGCAAACTGTGGCACTAGCGCCTTGAGTGAATCAGCATCCATGGGATGGTTCTTGCGTGATCCCACCAAGTAATGCACGCGGATTGATCCACCGCTATTAATAGCCAAGTAATCCATTTCCTTTTTTAATACTAAATCTTCTTCTTTAGAGGCACGGAATAACACATCCATCTGCACGCCCCCTGCAAGCTCTTCCATAATCGCTCTAATAGGCGTAATTCCCACACCTCCACCCACCAACACAACATGAGGTTGGGTACTGCGCCCTGCTGTAAAAGCACCATAGGGGCCTTCAACAAAGACACGTGTACCTGGCTTTAGAAAAGCTAAGGAGCGTGAGTGATCCCCTAAATCTTTCACAGTAATTCGCAAATGCTTTTCTGTCGGCGCAGCCGACAAAGAGTATGGATGTGACATCAATGCATGTCCTCTTGCTAAAAAGCGCCAGCCAAAGAATTGTCCGCCTTGTGCCTGCAGCTGATGCAAGTTGCGACCTTTCATGATCACAGAGACAACCCCAGGACCCTCAATGACAACTTTTTCAACCTTTAGATTTACTTTCATTGATCGATAGAAAGGAACCCAGAAGCGCCAATAAATAATCGCTGCTGCCATCGCCACATATATCCCAATCCAATAGGCACGATTGAGCGGATGGCCAACAAACATTGAGCCATTAACAATTTGGTGCATAAATGAGGCAGCCATAGCAAAGTAGGTCAACACATGAACCATCCACCATGTCTCGTAACTCATCTTTGCTCTAGCCTTTTTATAGGAAGTAACACCTGCCAAGATCATCAAGAAAAATCCAGCCAGTGCAAACCACATCCACTCATACAAAGTTAAAAACTGCCACAACTCTTTATATAGTGGGATTGAATCTTGTCCTGCAAATCCCACGATGATAAAGAGGACATGTATGCCAATGAGATATAGAGACCATGGCCCTAACTTGCGATGCCAGGTCACTAAGCGATCATGGCCAACGCCGCGCTCAACCCAAGGAATACGTGCAACTAGAAATATCCCAACGACTGCAAAGTATGTGCCAACCAAGGCAGCTAATCGACTAATAGAAACTACGACTGCATAAAAGGAATTGAAATCGCTTAATCTCACAGTGGTTAGCTGCAACGCCAAGGTCAGCCCTAGCCCGCCACCTAAGATCAACGCCGCCCAGTCAGTACCAGCCGAAGAATGCTTATAAATGCGGGTCGGCCGTGTCATGGCTTAATTACACCGCAGAATGCTGTGAACCAGGTGAGCCCCAAGGGGGATTACCACTTAAACCACCGATACCCTTACCCATCATGAAGTACGCACAACTAATCCGCCTGCTTGTTGGGCGCGAGCTAACCCTTCGCTACAAGCGCAGCGTTATCGGCATCGGCTGGACCTTGCTCAACCCAGTTCTGACAAGTGCGGTCCTTTGGTATGTCTTCTCATTTGTTTTCGGATCTCGCCTGCCAAGTGGCCAACAGTTTGCGCCATACCTAATGGCCGGCATCTTGCTCAACACATTCTTTAACCAAGGCCTCATGCAATCTGCCGATTCGATTGCAAGCAATGGCGGGGTTCTGACAAAGATCTATGTGCCGCCTCAGATTTTTGCGATCTCATCTGCCCTTGCTGGCCTCACAAACTTCTTTATAGGAATGGTTCCACTTGCCTTGGTGTGTTTCATTTCAGGTCAAGCACTTGCCTGGACACTTCCACTTGTTCTAGTTGTTGGCGTTGCACTCGCTCTGTTAACCGCAGGCTTTGGTCTTGCACTCTCGATCATATTTATTCGATTCGATGACACCCGCAACATCGTCAACGTTCTTTTGATGATCTTGATGTATCTAACACCAATTTTTTATCCAGTATCAATCATGAGTGGCACGATGCAGACCATCATCCACTGGAATCCATTAACTAGTTACTTAGAGATTTTCCGCTGGGCATTTTCTAACAATGCCAGCCCAACGATGTTTAACTGGCTCTATATGGGCTTCTGGAGCATCTTTGCCCTTGCCCTTGGCACCTTTGTATTCCGCAGGTTCTGGCCAAGAACGGTGGCGATGCTCTAATGGCTGTCATCAATGTTAAAAACGTCAATGTGACCTATCGCGTACTGATGAACAAGTCAGGCTCACTGAAAGAACTCTTCCGTGATGCCATTAAAGGCAAGGCACGCATTATTAATTATGTTGCCCTGCAAGATGTTTCCTTCACGGTTGATAAAGGCGAGGTCGTTGCCATCCTTGGTCGAAACGGTGCGGGTAAATCAACACTGCTAAAGGTTCTTGCAGGTGTCTTGCCTCCAACAAAAGGCACATCCAAAGTTGATGGCAAGATCGCACCAATGATTGAGTTAGGTGCTGGTTTTCACCCTGAAATGACGGGTGCTGAAAACGTTCTCTTTTACTCAGCGCTTATGGGCCGCGATGTTAAGCGGGTGAAGGCTCGCACAGCAGCAATCGGTGAATGGGCTGGGGTTAGTGATCATATGGATTTCCCATTGCGCACATTTTCTTCAGGAATGGTTGCTCGGTTGGCTTTTGCCACAGCAACAGATGAACAAGCAGAAGTGCTTTTGGTTGATGAAGTCTTGTCGGTTGGAGATGCAGATTTTCAAGCTAAATCAAAAGCTCGCATGCATGACATGATAAAAAGCGGCGCAGCAGTTGTTCTTGTATCTCATGACATGCGCGCAGTATTAGATCTAGCAACAAAGGCTGTGTGGCTTGAAAACGGACATGTGAAAATGATTGGCAACCCCGCTGAAGTTGTTGCCGCATACGAAGCTGGTTAACAATGCGTGTTTTGCATGTCATTGCGCGCCTTAATGTTGGTGGGACTGCCCGCTACATAACCCAACTAGCAAATGAATTACCCAAGCACGGCATAGAAACCTTTGTTGCAACAGGTTTCGTACAGGGCAATGAAGTTGAAGATCCCTCTGCACAATCAATCCAAGTAATTCGCATTCCTGCACTTGGCCGGTCTATTAACCCAATTAAGGATCATCTAGCGCGCAAGCAGTTAGACAAAATCATTGGTGAGATAAAGCCAGACATCATCCACACCCACACCTTTAAAGCTGGCTACATCACCCGCATGAGAAAGCAACCAGTTCCTGTCATCCACACATTCCACGGTCACTTACTTGATGATCCAGAGTTTTCAGGATTTAAATCAAAGGTCATTATTGCTATTGAAAGAAAGTTAGCAAAGAAATCTGCCGAGTTAGTCACTGTTGGTGAGATTGTTGGGCACGAGTTACTAGAAAAAAGTATTGGCGTGAAAGAGCAATACACCAGCATCGCACCTGGGGTAGTTGCGCTAAATGTCACTGAAAGAGCAGAAGCGCTAAAAAATTGCGGAATAACAGATAACGGGCAGCCAATCATTGGGTGGCTTGCGCGGGTAACTGGTGTTAAAAATCCCATGAAGGCACTGGAAGTTGCACGGGCTATCCCAACCGCACGATTTGTCATCGCAGGCGGCGGTGATTTGCTAGAAGATGTAATTGCTGCAGCCCCTGCAAATGTCAGCGTTATTGGCTGGGCAAAAGCCGAAGACCTTTTTGGTGCATCAGATGTAATCCTGTCCACCAGTGAAAATGAAGGCATGCCGGTGGCACTGATTGAAGCCCAGCTTGCCGGCAAGCCAGTGGTGGCAACCAATGTTGGCTCAGTCTCTGAAGTAATTGCTGATGGTGAAACCGGCTTAGTCACAGATAAAAACCCTAGATCGCTAATTACCGCGCTCAATACTTTGATTGGGGATACAGACAAGCGCGCAGCCATGAGCACATTAGCTGCATCTCGCGCTCAATCATTGTTTTCCGTTGACCGCATGATCAATGCGCATATTGCTCTCTATAAATCGATTGTGAAATAGAGTTTACCCATGCGCGTATTTATCACTGGTGGAGCAGGGTTCATTGGATCCCACTTAGCCGATCACTATTTAAACGCGGGGTACCAGGTAACGCTGCTAGACAACTTTTCTACTGGATCACAAGAGAACATCGCTCATTTGCAAGGACAAATAACAACAGTTGATGGCGATATCAGAGATATTGAATTAATTGATCAACTAACAAAAGATGCCGATCTTGTCCTGCACATGGCAGCAGCCCTAGGTGTTAACACAATTCTTGAATCACCACTTGAGTCAATGAGCACCAACATCACTGGCAGTGAAGTTGTATTACTTGCAGCTGCAAAACACAACAAGCGCATCATCATTGCAAGTACATCTGAAATTTACGGCAAAAACTCTAAGCAACCATTATCTGAAACAGATGACCGAGTTGTCGGCGCTCCACAAAAGATTCGCTGGACATATAGTGATGCAAAGGCAATTGAAGAGGCTATGGCATTTGCACTACATCACGACAAGAATTTACCTGTAACAACAGTTCGCTTGTTTAACACGGTTGGTCCCCGCCAAACAGGCCGCTACGGCATGGTTGTTCCTCGCTTTGTGCAAGCCGCACTTAAAAATGAGCCCATTACTATTTATGGCGATGGCACACAATCACGCGTCTTTTGCCATGTTCAAGACGCAGTCCAAGCAATAGCCACAATTGCCCACACAGATTCAACTATTGGTGATGTCTATAACGTTGGCGGGACAGGCGAAGTAACCATTAAACAACTGGCTGAAAAGGTCATTGCTTTAACAGGATCTAAATCAGAAATTACCTACACCCCATATTCAGATGCATACGCAGCAGGCTTTGAAGATATCCAACGCCGAGTACCTGATATTTCAAAGATTAAGTCAGCTATTGGTTGGGCACCTGGCAAAGATTTAACTCAAATAATCAGCGATATCGCAGGGGTTTAAATACCGTCTGCCCCTTGAATTGTGCCGGTGCAATCAAATACATAACCGCACCCCTGCAGGGCCTTTAGATCAACACCCTCATGCTTTGTGACTAGTACTGCGATATCACCGCGCAGCGGTGATGTTTTTTCACCGCGCCATTCACCGACCAGATCATCGTGCCAAGTAACGATTGCGCCTTGTTGGCGCAACAAATCAATAACAGCTGCAGCCGGGGTCTCCCGAATATCGGCCACATTCGATTTATAGGAAACACCAACAACAACTACTGATTTACCCGCAATAGAACCACCGCTGCCAGCAACTACGCGCTTTACAACATAGGCGGGCATTGCAAGGTTTACCTCATTTGCGCGCTTAATAAATGTTGCGGGTACACCAACTAGGTTTGCAACATATGCCAAATAGCTAGGATCAACCGGAATGCAGTGTCCACCCACACCAGGTCCTGGATTAAATTGCATAAACCCATATGGCTTTGTTGATGCTGCATCAATTACTTCGCGTCCTGAAATGCCAAGAGCATCGGCAATCTGTGCAAACTCATTAACTAAAGCAATGTTCACCTGACGAAAGGTATTTTCAAATATTTTGGCTGCCTCTGCAACTTCAGGGGAGGAGACTTCGATGATTGAGTCGCAAAAGCTGCCGTAAAACTCTTTAGCTTTAGCAACTGCTGCTGGAGTCATGCCGCCGATCAAGCGTGGGGTGCTCTTTGTGCCCCACTGGGTATTGCCTGGATCCACACGTTCGGGTGATGATGCATACAAATGGTCTACGCCAGTAATGCGCGCAGCAATTTCCTTGCGAAGGGTCCCTGGGTAAGAAGTAGATTCATTAACAATTAACGCAGGTGATTTCACATGCTGTGCGATTAGGTCTGTGGCTGCGTGAACAAATGACAAGTCAGGGTTACGGGCATCATCTAGCGGGGTTGGCACTGCAATAACAATGACATCGCAGCCATCTAGTACAGATGGATCCGTGTTGGCTTTATAAGCCCCACTGGCAATAACGCCAGCCAAGGCGGCATTGGAAATACCTTCGATGTGAGAAATCCCTGCGTTTAATTGCGAAACAAGCGCAGGATTAACATCATAACCAACAACGTTGTGCCCTGAAGCAGCTGCGTCGACAGCGATAGTTAAACCAACATAGCCCTGTCCAATGATTGCTACGCGCATAGGTTTAGCGTACCGATCTATTTAACATCTGGATTGTTTGGATCAAGGCGCTTCATTTCCTCTTTTGCCTTAGCTATTTGTTCTGGTGTTGCAGTGCTTAGCTTTGAAGCAAGCGACCAAAGTCCAAACTCATTGGGGAATTTTAATAGGCCAGCATCAACGACCCTTTGCGCTTGAGCATCTAATTTGTTGTTCTGTAGTACCAACCCAACTTGTCCATAACGCAATGGCTCATGTGGCCAAAGGTATGCAGCGTTTTCGAACTTTACTGCATCCCCAGATTCAAATGCAGTTTTAAACTTAGCGGATGCAATAAATGGTGGAAGACCTACTAATAATCCGACTACTCCGCCAGCAACCATAGAAACAAGTGTCTTTGAAGAAACGCCACCGTTAACAGTTTTCTTTACATTTCTACCTTTACTGACTGGGGGTCTAACCTCTACGACTGTTTCTTTAGTCCGCGTATTGATTTCATAGCCAATAATCAAGCCAGAAATAATCCAGCCCCACACAGCCAAACCTAATTGGTTGAGTGAAATAATTGATTGGGCTTGATAGGCAATCCATACAGCGAATAATCCTGCAAGTGCTGGGTCAAATCCTGTGCTGCGCTTTAATAATTTGATCGCAGAGATGACCACAAGCACCATCAGAGCCAAATAAATGATGACTAGTGGGAAGCCACCATTTGATGAAAAATCAAGCAAAACGTTATGTGCAGCATTGGATGTAACTTCTGGTCCTCTGCGCAACGTTGCCTCTAGTGTCCTGGCCCGGCGATACCAATCGCCATAGCTATCTAGGCCGACCCCAAGAAATGGGTGTTCTACAGTCATTTTCCAGCCTGCGCGCCAATAATCTCCACGGTAGGTGACAGATGCTTTATAGAGCAATGATGCTAATGGACCGCTGTTGAGTGATCCAAGCGCTACAAGGACAGCACTGATACCACTGACAACTAGCGCAGGAATCGTTGCCACTTTAAACCTAGATCGAGAAATCCAAATCATTGAAACTATTGCGATACCACCGGCAAGAACTAATAACCCCTGTTGGGAATCAGTTTTGATAATTACAAAAATAGCCAGCAGTAAATACGCTGCACATCCCAATCGCAAAGATCTCTTTATCCCATATGCGAAAATAAATCCGAAAGCTAATACCCCAGAAAAACCAACAAAGGAAGATTGAAAGTTGGGATTGCCTAAGAAGCCAATCACAGGACTGTATTGGTTGACCCACTTGAATGGATCAGCACTGGCAACTTGAAGTAATCCATACCCAATTGAAAGTCCACCAGCGATCAGAAGCATTCGTGCAAAGCTATTAATAAATTTAGCAGATGCAATAACTACAGCACCTATAAATAGAGCGGTCAAGGCTATGTAAGCAACAAAGCCAGTTGATCGCCCAAAGGTGCCAAAAAACTCTTGGTAAAGATTTGTGCCGGAAAAAATCAAAACAACAATCAAATCTAGAACAAATAAACCTGCCAATACTTGGACCGTTCTGTGTTTAGGAGTAAACAGAGCTTTCGCATTAATCAGCAACGCAGCAAGAGTTACAAATCCACCTACTGCGATAACAGCCAGCTTTGGCACATTGATGGGGTCATACGTTGCCCATGGAGTAATGACTAAGGTCGCCACAATGGCGGTCCAGCCAATAACCCGGCCAATTGCTGAGGATTCGCTCACGCCCCAAGGGTACTAACGCTGACCACAAATACTCGTGACCTTTCAAAAAGGCCCTCTCATGACATATGAGAAAGGCCGAAACCCGGCCCCTCCGTAGAGGGAACCGGGTTTCGGTTCTAGATCTTTACCAGATCAAAGGGGGCTAATTACGCCTTTACCTTCTTCTGGATCTTGATTACTAGGTTAGTTAGAGCTGTGATCTGCTTCTTGAGAGAATCGATCATTGCTGCAACTGATACTGATAGAGCAGCTACTGCATCTGCTGCATCTTGTGCTGCAGCTGTTGCTGCATCTGCTGCTTCTGCTGCAGCGTTAGCTGCATCAGTTGCTGCATTTGCTGCATCAATTGCTTCTGCTGCTGCATCTACTGCTGCTTGTGCAACACCATCTGAGATAACAGTTGCAGTTGCTGTAACAGCTGCTGCAGTTGCTGATGATCCTGTTGATGATGTAGCTGTGATTACAACTGGACCAGGTGTAATTGGGGCATATGCCTTCCAAGTAGCCTTTCCGCCAACAAGCGCCACTGTTCCTGTGTTTCCACCAGAGAATGGGTTTGTTGTTGTGATCACGTTAACTGAAACAGTTGGAAGTCCTGTGAACGCTACGAATGAAGCGTTGTCGGCTGCCTGTGCACCAATTGTGATTGTCATCAATTCGCCAGCCATGTATTCAAGCTTATCGAATGTGATTGTTGGAAGAGTTGCTGATGCAGCTGGGGCAACAGTAACTGTGTATGTTGTTGATGTTGCTACTGCACCTGAGTCAGCAATTGTGATCACAGATGTTCCGGCTGCAACACCAGTGATTGTTACCACAGCACCAGCAACAGTCGCTGTTGCAACAGTTGTAGTAGCTGAAGTTACTGTCAATGATGGAACAGATGTAGCTGTGTTTCCTGCTTCATCCTTCGCAGTTACTGTAACAGTCGTCGTTCCGCTTGGAGCGATGAATGTTGGCTGTCCAGATGTCAATGTTGCTGTAAGTGTCTTTGCAACACCATTGAATGTAATTGTCTTAGTTGATGCAAGAACACCACCGACAGTTACTGTCAATGTTGCTGTTCCAATTTCACCGTTAGCAAATACGTAGTAATCATTTGTAGCTGCTGTTGCAGCTGCAGTTGTTACTGACTTTGCGCCAGCAAAGTAATCATTTGTCTTTGAGACAAGACCCTTTGAGATTGCAACTACAACATCCTTTGAGATTGCTGTTGTTGTAAGTGTTGCTGTATCTGTTGTGCTGTACTGGCGAACAGTTAGGCGACCCTTTGGAGTCACGCTTGCTGCTGCAGCAAACACTAGAGATGAAGCATCAGCTGTTGAAGCAGTGCTTGAATCTGTGTTCAAGAATGCTGTTGCTGACTTCTGCACTGGGTTCACAGCAGTGAATGTCCAAGTAGCTAGCTGAGTTGCATCAACCATGCTCTTGATTGCAATTACGTATGTACCTGCAACATCTGGTGTGAAAGCAACCGTGAAGTAACCGTTGATTCGAGCAGTACCTGAAAGCAAAGCTGTATTGATGATTGTCTTAGCTACTGGGTTGTAGTTTGTATCGCCATTAGCAGCGTTACTGTCTGTTGCGGTTGTTGTTGTACCAGTTGTTGCTGTGTAAGCAGTTCCTGAGTAAACAGCAACAGTTGCTGCATTAGGAGTCTTCGCGCTAGTTACAGGAATTGCAACTACAACTGCCTGTGTGTAGGCAGCGTTTGCACCGTACTGATTGATAACACCAGTGTGGTTGAAAGTAGCTGTGACAGCTATGCCAACTGTTGCATCTGCTGGCGTGCTAAGGGCTGTTACGCCTGGAAATAGCACTCCATCAGTGATCGCAGCTTGTGATGGAGCAACAGCAACAAGGCTGAGACCCAACGCAGCAACTGCTACAAGCGCGATGCGCTTGAAAGTTGTCTTTGTAGACATTTGTTTCCTTTCGATTAGTCGGTTCTCGGACGATCCGAGCACCGGCTGTGGGTAATAAGTGCCTTCTCATATGTCATGAGAGGGTCTTTGTCACCCGTTTCGATGAATCGCACGTGCTGATTCACCAAATCCCCCACCGTGTATCCGGACGCGGCGAGGAAACCTATTTATTTGTTTATCACCTGCACTGCTTGCGCGAGCACGGTGGTCTTGCCTGAGTTCAGAAGAACTCGAGTTGTGATGGTCTTTGGAGCATCGACTAGGTCGTAGCCGCGCTTTCCAGTTGGCATCACAAAATCTGTTGTGTTGAGGTAACCGATGTTAAATGTGGCTGTGATCAGGAAGTTTCCGTTTGCTAGGCGATCTACTGATGTCTCTGTTGATTTGATTTCAACTGAACGCCAGTTGCCACCAAAGCCAACGTTGACTGAGTTAGCACTGTAGTTAGTGCCTGTTCCATCAACTGTGATCATCTGATCGATCAAAACGTTTGGACCAGCTGAACCGGTGATGAACTGGTTGCTAACAAGTAGGCCTGATGTGCCAACAGTTGAAATTCCCTTTGTTACGCGGCCAATGCCTGCGTTGCCATTTTCATCTGTAATTGAAAAGGCTGTTGGAATACCCTCTTTATTAAGACCAGTAAATGAAAGTGCTGCAATCTTTGCGTAGATCGCTGCTTGCTGGGCCTTCTTGGCAGCAGCTGTTGCTGCAGCCTTTGCCTTTGCTGAAGCTGTTGCTGTTGCAGATGCTGTTGGTGTTACCTCAGCAGGTACTGCTGTTTCAACCTGAGCAACAACTGGAGCAAGAGGTGACTCATTGCCGGTCATTGAGTTAAAGCCAAGGAAGGCTGTAATAACAAGGATTAAAGAAAGAGCAGCCTTAGATGACTTCTGTGCAATTTCAATGCTCTTCTTATAAGTATTAGAAAGAGCGTTAAGTGCAGTCAGGCCAGTCTTTTCATCAACAATCCACTCTTCAAGAACGCGAACCATTGACTTGCGTGCGCGACCCAAGATGTGGCGCACGTTGGCAGGGGTTGTGTTTAGAGCAGTTGCAATCTCTTCTGTTGTGCGGCCTTCCATTTCCCACATCACTAGCGCTGTGCGCTGATCTGGGGTGAGGCGAGCAAGTGCTTCGCGGATAATCGCGGCATCTTCTGCTGCAGTAATAGTTGTATCAAGATCAATGTGGTTCTCTGTTGCGATCTCGTTAAGACGCTCTTGGGTTGTGTCAGCATCGATTGCAACCAAGTTTGGACGAGCACCGCGAGCGCGGATTACGTTGAGTGAAAGGTTGGTTACTGATGTGCGAAGGTATGCAATAGCGCGATCTGCTGTATCCAGATCTGGGGCAGCAAGCATGAACTTCAAGAACGCTTCCTGGACTACTTCATGTGCTTCAGCCTCGTTCTTAGTGATGCGACGAGCCTGAGAGACAAGCTGAGTGCGGTGTTCTGTGTAGATCGCTGAGAGTTGTCCAATAGACCAATCAGCTGTTGTTCCTTGAGCATCTGCGGGATTGGCGCTCAATATGCGGGCGGCATCGGTCGCTGCAGCTGCTTTCGCCGCTTTCGACTTCAATAGTGCCATTTGAGTAACTCCCGCGAGTTTGTTAAAACGAAGACAACGTCTTGCCCTCTATTAGTTAAGACACCGCTGGGGGCCAAATGTTGTGCCCAAATGAAAAGTATTTTGGGCCAATAGGTGGATCCACGGGTGTTTGAGCGTGAAATGAGATTAGGTGGGGGACAGTTGGGTATAGACAGGGCTTTCGCCGAATGGCAGCGAAAAAGAAGCCTGCCGGAAACAGATCTCTAGTCTATGGGGTGGGCAAGGGTAAAGTGCGTATTGAGGGTTTGAGCGTGTCTGGCTAGACCAGGCTGAGCATGAGCGCTTTTTTGGCCGCTTCCTTGCGATCGCTAACGGCCAGCGCTTGGTAGATGCGCATGGTCTCGTGGCGAATGGTTGAGACTGAAAAGCCCAGTTCAGTGGCTAACTCATGGTTGGTTTTGCCCTCAACCATGCCACGCAGGATTAAGACCTGGCGCTGGCTCAACTGAGCATTTCCAGCATCTCTGGAATCAATGGGAAGGAAGATCCCTCCAGCACTGTTGCCAATCGGGCGGGTCAGGAAGGAAAGGTATAAAGCTAAGGGGACAGAGAGATCTTCGATCGCCTCTGCTGTTCGGTGCTTATCTGCATCGCTGACAGGGTTGTGGAACTCAATAATTAAGTGGCCCTGAACAACGCCGCGATCGCGAAGTTCCATCACATACATCGTTGAGTCTGTTGCCCACTTTGTTTTCAAAACTCCGGTGATAATGCGAACATGATCAGAATCGACTGCGCGCCATTCGGCACTTGGAACATTGCGATCACGCCAATTATCAGCATCTGGATAACCGTATTGACCAAGGACTGTTACTGAGTCATCGTTGTTAATGCGGCCAAAACGAACGCCCAGCACTGAGAAATCAGGTAAGTATTCAGTTGCAAGAGCGCGCGCAATTTCTTCAGTTGTTGGGTGATAGCTCAGCCAATCAATGAATCTGCGAATTATCGGCATTACTGATCAGCGCCGTTGTTCATTGAACAGTTCAAGAAGTGAACTTTGCGCTTACTCTCCATGTGCTCAATGTATGGGCAATGACCTGTCATTGTGAAGACTGCTCATCAAATGACCAATCAAATCCGACTATGTCTGGGAGTGATCTTTAAGCTCTAAATACGCTGAGTCGTACTGCTGCGTTCGATGATCTGAGGCTGAAACACCACATGCTGGTGAACATGATCCACGCTCTTTTCAAACTCAGCCAGCATCTGCCCACCCATAGTCCACCCCAATTGGTAGGGGGTCTGCGAAACAGTTGTAAGCGGGACAAGGGCAGATTCTGCGTAGGTGACATTGTCATACCCCAAAACAGAGATCTGGCCAGGCACCGGAATGCCAACCTTGTGGAAGTAATTCATGATTCCAAGTGCAAGGGCATCATTGCCAGCAAAAATCGCTTCAGGCAATGGTCCGTTCGCAATTATGTGTGGGGCAATGTTTTCACCTGATAGGAAGTCAAGAGATGGCGCTGAGATCACTTGGATTTGGATATCAAACTGCTGTGCAGCTTGGGTAATGCCAACAAAGCGTTGGTTTGATTGGTGGTGGTGGCCTGGTCCTGACACCCACATAATTTTTTTGTGCCCAAGTTTTGCTAAGTACTCAATTCCGATGTAACCACCACGCACTTGATCGATAGAGACAGAGCACTGATTAGGTTCTTCATCTGTTTGTGAAAGATAACTGACCCTGATGTTTTGATCAATAAACTTTTCAAACACTTGGTTGTCTGGGCCAACTGGCGTAACAATGATTCCTCTGAAATTTGCATCAGCCATAGATGTCAGCAGTTGCAGTTCGATCGCTGAATCTTCACGGGAATAACCAATTAATACCCGGTAGCCATCTTTGGCTAATGAGTCTTCAATACCCAGTGCAAGTTCGGCGTAGAAAGGATTTTCCGCAAGGGGCAAAATAAGCCCCACAATTTTAGAGTTGGTGTTTGTCTGGGTAGTACCTCGATCTGGGATAAAGCCCAGCATGTCAATTGCATTGCGTACCTTAAGACGTGTTTGTTCAGAAACATTTGTAGGTCTATTTAAAACATTAGAGACGGTTCCGACAGAAACCTGGGCCTGTTTTGCCACATCTCGAAGGCTTGGTTTCTTGGACACGCCTACAACATACTCGCAGAGTGAGTTATTTTCTCTATTTATCCTTTCGATTTCTAAGTAGATTGACTAGAGTTTGCGATTATGGCGAAGAAGTTAAATGGGGCTAATCCGCACGCTGAGATCACAATCGATCAGGTTGCAAAAGCTGCGAAGGTAAGCCCGGCAACTGTCTCTCGTGTCCTCAACGGAACCGCCAAAGTCTCTGCTGATAAAGAGAAAGCAGTTAGAAAAGCGGTTGCAAAATACAACTTCACTCCTAATGCAACTGCGCGCCGATTAGCTGGTGGGCGCAGCGGTTTGATTGCTTTGTTGATGGAAGAGTCCAGCGAAGAGTTTTTCCTCAACCCTTTTTGGGGCCAGGTCGTGCAAGGTTTTTCAACTGCGATCACCGATGCTGGTCTGCATCCACTACTACTCATACGACCTAAGTCCGGAACAGAGGATTCACTCTTTTCTACATTACAAGCTGGCCAGATGGATGGCATAGCGATTTTTAGTTGGCACAGACCACTGCGAAGTTTTGAAAAAATGTTAGATCCCAAGATGGCCGTTGTCTTTGGTGGAGACCTCGGCGGATCGAAAAAGTATCCCTATGTTGATGTGGACAACGTCAAAGGTGGATATTTAGCAACTAAGCACCTGATTGATTCTGGGTGCAAGAACATTGTGACTATTACAGGTGATCTAAAGTTGCAATCTGGTCGTGATCGTTTAGATGGTTATGAAAAAGCCATTGCAGGTGCGGGCATGAAGATAAATGATCAACTTGTTATCCACGGTGACTACACCCAATCTAAGGCGGAAGAGTTAATCCGTCAGTTACTCAAAAGGAAAATCAAGTTTGATGGTGTTTTTGCCGGCAATGACTTATCAGCTCTCGGTGCCATCAACGTATTGCTGCAAAACAACATCTCTGTGCCAGGCAAGGTAAAAGTTGTTGGCTTTGATGACTCACCGATTGCAAGTCGAAATCACCCATCGATAACAACAATTAGACAACCCATTAGAGAGTTAGGTGCACAAGTTGCGCATAGTCTCTTAGCTATTTTAGATGGCCAAGAAGTTGAAGATAAAATCTTGGATGTTAAATTGATTAAGCGTCAATCATCTGCTTCTAAATAGCAGTATTGGCAGCAATAATCTCTTTATACTTCTTAAAGCTCATCTTTGGGGTGCGCTCAAAAGTCTCATAGTCAACATGAACGATCCCAAAGCGCTTGGCATAGCCTTCGGCCCACTCAAAGTTATCAAGTAGGGACCAGGCGAAATATCCCTTTACTGGTGCGCCATCTGAAATTGCATTTTGAAGTGATTGCAGATGGGCCACTAAGTATGCGGTGCGCTTGGTATCGATAACTTCGCCGTTAACCTTTACATCATCATATGAAGATCCGTTTTCAGTGATCACCAAATACGGAACCGAAGGCCAATCCTTGTGAACTCGCTTTACTAAATTACCCAGACCTTCAGGGGTTACGACCCAGCCCATGGCAGTTAAATCATTAATTAAATGTGCTGGTGATGAGCCATCTACGCGCTGCGGGAATGGCATAAAGCCACCTTCAATAGCCGGCTTATCTTCTGGTCGCGGAGAGCGAACAAATCCATCGCAGTAATAGTTAATACCTAAGAAATCTGGAGCGGCAATTAGTAGTTTTTCATCGCCGGGCATAACAACTCGGCTGAGCATTTCGCCGTAGCAATCAACTAGGTTTTGTGGGTATTTCCCAGTGGTAAATGCATCAATCCACCAACGATTTAAGTTTGAATCATTGAGCGCTGCAAAATCAACAACATCCTGATCATGTGGTGATTCATTATGGATGTTATTCATGTTTACAGTCAGTCCCACTGTTGCATCTGGACAGACTGCTTTGATTGCGCGAGTTGCAGCTGCGTGAGCTAAAGCAGTGTGGTGGCTTGCTGCAATTGCTAAATTGAAATCTTTTTTACCTGGTGCATGCACGCCGTTTGAGTATCCCAGCCATGAAACACACCATGGTTCGTTAATCGTAATCCAAGTTGAGATGCGATCGCCAAATGCCTCGGCACACGCTGTTGCGTAATCTTCAAAAGCTTTAACGACATCGCGGTTTGCCCAACCACCTTTATCTTCAAGTGCTTGTGGCAGATCCCAGTGATACAAAGTAACCATTGGTTCAATACCGGCTGCAACAAGTGCGTTGATTAAACGATTGTAGAAATCAAATCCGCGTTCTTCTCTAACTGAGTCACCGTTTGGAAATAAGCGAGACCATGCAATTGAGAATCGGTATGCGCTCACACCAAGATCTTTCATCAGAGCAATATCTTCATCAAATCGGTTGTAGTGATCACATGCTTGATCACCTGTGTCCCCATTTACTACCTTGCCAGGAGTCTTTGAAAATGTATCCCAAATGCTTGCCCCACGGCCATCGACATCAAATGCGCCTTCAATTTGATAACTTGCAGTCGCAGTTCCCCAGGTGAAATCTTCTGGAAAGTGAGAACTCATCTCGTAGATATCCAATCTGTACAGATCAAAATACAGCGCTTTGGCGCCCGATTATTAGTGAAGGAAACGCTCCCGTAGTCTACTGAAAGCGGTTTCATAAGCAATACTCTAGCCTAACTAGATTCTAAACATTAGGAGAATTCATGGCCAACGGGCCCGCACTATCGCTTTTGTGGTCAGAGGAGTTCGCAGACCACCATGGCGGTCACCTGTTGGAAGACATTTGGAATTTTGATATCGGTGATGGTGCTGCTGCCGGATTAGTCGGGTGGGGCAACAATGAACTGGAGTGCTACACCAAAGATTCAGTCAGCATTAATGGTGACCTGGTTATCTCTGCAGAAAGGCTCACCCCTGATTCCGGGTTGAGCTGTTACTACGGTCCCGCGCAATGGAAGAGTGGAAAGATCCACACAGCTGGCAAAATCGGATTTAAGTACGGTCGCATTGAGATTAAAGCCAAAATGCCAAGTGGTGTTGGTACCTGGCCAGCGCTGTGGTTACTCGGTGCAAATCTTCTAGATGGTGTTGCTTGGCCACATTGCGGTGAAATAGATATTTTAGAAAATACAGGTGCACATCCATTTCAAGTCCAAGGAACTATCCATGGTGATGGTTATTTTGGTGAAAATGGATTAACAAAAATCATTCAATCCCCAACAACACTTTCTAGTGATTTTCACTCCTACTCGATCAACTGGACGCCAGATTCCATTGAGTGGTTCTTTGATGACCTTTGCTACAACACAATTAATCGAGCAAATGTTGAAGCACAAGGTAAGCCATGGCCATTTAATCAAGAGTTCTATCTGATCATGAACCTGGCTATTGGTGGCTGGTTTGCAGGAGATGTTGATCCACAGTTAAAAAGTGCAGAGCTGCATATTGCATCAATTAGTTACTACTCACTAGATGGCGTTGGCGAACTCATCCTGCATTAATGCTTGATTACTTCTCCAACACCGTTGATCGTTGAGAATCTGATCCAGTCAAAACTCATGCTTGCTTGCTTTAAGCCAGGTTCGATTGCTCCGCCAAGGTTTCCACCCATAGCTAAATTCACTACTAAGTAAAATTCATGGTCAAAAACCCAGTCTTTATCCTTCTTTTGCTGGCTTCCAAAGAGAACTCCATCGACATACCAATCAATGCTCTCTGGCAACCAGTCAACTGCATAGGTGTGATATTCATTGGCAAATCCATTGGGCATATCAACAGTTGTGCCACGTCCGCCGAAGCCGCCTGACAGTAATCCGTGTAAATAGCCATACGCCATATTAGGAGACTTACCAACTAGCTCCGTTACATCGATCTCACCACACCATGGCCAAATTCGAGTATCGATATCTGCGCCCAGCATCCAGAACGCACCCCAGGTACCTGGACCTACTGGACCTTTGATGCGTGCCTCTAATCGGCCGTACTTAAATCCAATTTTATCTTTTGTAATGTATTTAGAGCTAACCCATTCACATGAAGTTTTGTAATAACAGTTGTATTCGTTGGCACCAGTTGTTGTTGCATCAATTTGTAGTGCGCCACCTGATGTGATCTTGGCTAAGGTCGGGATGTAGTACTGGCGTTCTTTATTTCCCCAACCACCACCTGCAACTGCTTTACTTCCATCACCATTTTCTGAAACCCAGATTGTGCTGTCCGGTGCTGAACCTGTGGTTAAATTAAATTCATCCTGCCACACCTGCACATAGGTTCTTTTGAAAACTGGAATTGCTACTTCACTTGAATCAGCTTTGGTGTCGGTGAAACCTTTTGCACTATATGTTGCAATTACATACACCTTAAAACCTTGATCTATGCCTGCGGGGATATATGTCGCAGATTTTGCACCACCAATTTCAACCGGTCCTTTAAACCATTGATAGGTGACCTTGGCAGTTTTTGGTGAAAATACACCTGCAGTTGCAGTCGCTTTACCACCCGAAGAATCAGCAAGTGTTGCAGTTGGCTTCACATTGACAATTACATGGCCGATTGTGCCCACAACTGAAGATGCGGTTGTGCCTGGAGCAGTTACCTTGAATTGAATGCGTTGGTTCTTCTGCTTTGCAGAGGCTTTAAAGGCGGTTTTAGTAGCACCAGCAACTGCTTTGCCGTTCACAAACCACTGAAACTTTGGAGCTTTAAGCCCACCGATAGAGGCTGGAGTTACAGCAAAATTTAAACCAGTGTTATCTGAATAGATGATTTGTGGCTGATTCGAGACATCTGCTTGTGCTGAAAATGGCACAACTAGAGCAAGAAGTGAAAATGAAATAAGAAATGCTAATGAGCCCTTAAGTGACTTCATTAGCATTTCTTATTCTCCCCTTACTTTGCTACAACTTTAGATGTGTAGGTCTTTCCATCGATAACCACAGAGACTGTCTTGGCTCCTGCAGATACCTTCACAGGCACAACCTGCATCGCTGAAGAGATCTTTACTGTGGCTTTCTTGGCACCTGTTACAGAGACAGTTGCTGACTTACCAGCCGCACCTGCAACAGCAACTGAGACTACAAAATCTTTTCCAGATTTTGCAACAGATGCTGAGATTCCTCTGTAGTAATGGAACTCAACAGCTTCTAAGGATGCAGGAGTTGTATCTGCAATTTCTGGAACTAGAGTTGCAAATGCTGTGCTAGAAGCTGGCATTGCCGATGTTGCTGAAGCTGGTGCTGCGTTTGGCTTTGCATCAGCGTTCTTAACAGTAAATGCGGCATAACCAAATGCATCAGTTGTTGCCTGAAGTGTTGACTTACCACCGTTTACCTTCAAGCTAACTACCTTGTTTGGTACTCCGGTCTTGCCGTCATCACCAGTTACCTTGTAAACAACAATGAGATCCCCACCAACTGGTGCATATGCTTGCTTGAGACCCTTAGCTGCATTTGTCACAGAATTTGTTGCATCTAACTTTGGTGTGACCAATGAAATTGTTGGCTTTGTTGCCGCAACAACAATTGGTGCCTTTGGTATGTAGTAATGGAACTCAGTGATAGCTGAGTGATCGGCTTGCTCACTATTTACCTCAGGCAGCATCTGTGAATGTAGACGATCTAACTTGTCATCGCTAAAAATAGGCTTAGATGTCATTGATTCTGGCTCGGTCTCACCTAAGGACTCAAGATCTAAGTTCTTCAGAGCAAAGGTCACGTTTCCGTATGCATCAGTGCGGTGAATTACATTTGCCTGATCAAAGGGTGGACGATCAATTCCCTTTGTCTTGACGCCATCAACTGAAACAATTGAAGCAGCTTCGCTATAACCCTTATTGATGCGCAGGTTGACTGCAGTGAAGGCGAGCGGCTTTCCACTCTTGTCTGTCACGTTGTAGGTCAAGTTAATTGTTGATCCCACTGGAGCAAACGCAACCTGGAAAAGTAAACCTGTTCCAAACCATCCCTTAGCAACCCAACCATCAGCCATCTGCTGATTGACCTTTGCATCTGATGTATTTGTCGCATCAAGAAATGGTGATTGCAATGTAATGACGGCATCTCTTGGGCCGCCTGTTGCAGCAGTTGCGCTGTATAGAGCAACTGGTGAAGCAGCAAGGACCATCGCAAGGATGACACCAATGTGTGTGCGGAATTTAGACATGTATATGCCTTTCTTGCCTAGGGTGGATTGGATTTTAATCATTAGCCTTTTATAGCTCCGTCCATAACACCGCTTACTAAACGGCGACCGACGAAGATAAAGAGAATTAGAAGTGGGGCGGTTGCTAAGAACGCACCACCCATTTGAAGTGAGTAATCAAGACCATACAAAGGCTTTAGTTGGGTTAGAGCAACCTGCAAGGTGAATCGCTCAGGAGATTGCAGCACAATGGTTGGCCACAAGTAATCGTTCCAGGATGCTAGGAAAGCAAAAAGCCCCAGCACAAATGAGCTTTGACGAATACTTGGTAGGACAACGCTCCAAAAGACGCGAGGTACTGATGCTCCATCAATAGTGGCAGCCTCAAGGATTTCATTTGGCACTTGTGCATCAATGATCTGGCGCATCCAAAACACACCAAAAGCGGTGACAAGGGCTGGGACTATGAGGGCATACAAGGTATTAACCAGGTGCAGTTTGTTGGCCATAATAAATAGCGGAACGATTCCAAGCTGACTTGGAAGCATCATTGTTGCCACAACAAACAAGATTGAGAACTGGCGACCCTTGAAGTGCAGCTTGGCAAAGGCAAAACCTGCAATTGCTGAGAAAATAACTTGTGCGACTGCAACAGCGACTCCAACAATAAAAGTATTGATCAAAGCCTGTGTGAAGTAGACACCTTCGGCATTTAATACCTTGTTAGCAACCTCTAAGAATCGTGGTCCTGGTACTAGGGAAGGAGGGCTCTTTGAAATTTCTGCATCAGTATTAGATGAAACAATAAACATCCAGTAAAACGGGAAGATAGATAAGAATGTAATCAAAGACAGCATGAGGTAGTGCAGCTTTGATGTCTTCTGCCACTTCGGAATAACGCGCTTCATCGGCTACCCTCGCCTGCCAGTTTGCGCGTGATTACAAAGTTGATTGCTGAAATAATCAACACAATAAATGTGATTGCGATACCGATTGCTGCGGCATACCCATACTTATTGTTCAAGAAGGCTTGGTTGTATAGGAATAAGGTCAGAGTTAGGAACTGCTTGGTAGATCCACCATCTGCCGCCAACTGCTGTGGCTCAGCAAAGACTTGCAGGCCACCGATGGTTCCGACGATTAATACGAAGGTAATTGTGTTCTTTAATGATGGCAGAGTTACATATTTAAACTGCTGCCACTTGCTAGCACCATCAACTGATGCAGATTCATAGAGCTCATCTGGGATTGCAAGCATGGAAGCTAAGAAAATTAGGGTGTTATAGCCAACCCATCGCCAGGTGATCATCGTTGCGATCTGGACGTGGCTAGGTATAACCCCTTCGATGAAGTCGATGTTATCTACTCCAGGAATTAGACCCAAAATACTATTAATCAACCCATACTCACGGCCAAATAACTGTTGGAAAACAATGGTGATGGCAATAATGGATGTGATGTTTGGAACCAAGAGAATTGTGCGCCAAAAGGACTTTCCTTTTAATCGCTTGTTACGCAGGATTGCAGCCAAGCTAATCGCAATGATCATTTGTGGGAAGGTCGATAGCGCCCAGATGCTGAAGGTATTTCTAATGGCTATCCAGAAATCTGAATCTTGAAATAAGAAAATAAAGTTATTTAAACCATTGAATTCAGATTCACCCAGCGGATCCCATTTAAAGAAGGCGATGTAGATTGAATAAACAACTGGTGCGACGCCAAAAATTAAGAAGAGGAGAAAAAACGGAGCAATCGCCGGGTATCCCCAGCGACCATCCATAGATGCAATCCCTGGAAGAGGTTTCTTGGCTTTCTTACTTTTTTGCTTCCAAGGAGTAAGAGGCGCTTTTGGGCGCCCCTTACCGTCCTTAATAGTTGTCATCAGATAAATACTTTAATTCTTAAAGAGTTTATCGATATCCGAAATTACAAGTGCATAGGATTTAGCAGATGTCATCTTTTTGGATGCAACTCGACCGAGTCCTGCACCAAATGTTGAATCGATCTTGCGCTGTAGCTCGCCTTCAAAGATTGGCTTCAACTTCAACACACCGCGTGTATAGATCGCACCCACTGGTGCGTTGCTGAAGAACTCATCTTTGTAATCAAGCAATGCTGCATCATCGTAGAGAACTGAAGTTGAAGGGAAAAGACCATAAGTCTTGAAGACCTTTAACTGTTGTTCTGGTGCTAGGTACCAAGTTAAGAAGTCATAAGCAGCTTGCTTATTCTTGGAGTAGCTAGGGATACCAAGTTCTGTTCCGCCTTGGTTTCCGCCACCTACAGGAAGATCTGCAATATCCCACTTGCCCTTTGTATCTGGTGCTTGCTTCTTGATGTAATCAAGCATCCAGGCTGGAGCAAGAATTGTGGCCATTGCGCCCTTATTCATACCAATATTCCAGTCAGAGGTGAACTGGCCTAGGCGAGCGCCAATGCCTGACTCAAGTGCCTTAACTGTCGTGTCCCATGCCTTCTTGATCTGAGGATTTGTCTTGTAAACAAGCTTTCCTCCATCAGTTCCATCTGGCTGGTAATACTTAACAGTTCCCTGGTTCATAACTGCTGCATAGATTGATCCAGCATCATCAATGAATCCCTTACCTGCTTTCTTTTCTGCAGGTGTTAACTTAGAAACATACTTCTGACCAGTTGCAATAAATGCTTCCCAGGTTGGCCACAACTTGCTAACCGCGGCGCGGTCAGTTGGAAGTCCAGCCTTCTTAAACAAGTCTGTGCGGTATGCAACCTGCAACCCGCCGACATCTGTTGGGATACCAATAACGGCATCATTAAATGCAACACCTTGTTCCCAGCGCCATGGAAGGTAATTCTTTTTAATATCATTTGCTGAGAGTCCAGCTGCAACACCTGCATCAGCGTTAGTGCCAGAGGTCTTCATCTGTCGCAAATCTTGGAAACAGCTTGGGCGGTTTCCTGTGCGCCAGTAACCTGAGTAAGGAACTTCAAAGGCGATGATGTCTGCCGGTCCACCTGTCTGACAAGAAAGAATTGTCTTCTGGTGAAGTGGATCAACATCGTTCTTAATTGGGATGATTTTAATTTCAGGGTGCAATTTCTGATATTCACGTTGTAGCCCTGGCTGAATAACTTCGCCGAAGGTCCAAATCGTTAAAGTGATTTGCTCAGCTGCCTTTGCAGGTGCTGATAACACACCTAATGAAACGGCCATTGCAACGATTGCCCCAAGGAGTGCATTTTTGGTGGCTAATTTTTTCATGTGTGGAACCTTCCCTTTAACAGACCTGACATCCGGCAAGCCATTAGTGAAAACTTGAAACTCTCAGAAAACTCTCGCCATTGGGGGTTTCCATGAAAGCGGTTTCAAGGTACGCTATTTAAGCCTTTAATGCTATCTGGCACAAGGGATTTTGGGTTAAAATTTGATAACGAGGGGAGGGTTGCCAATGGCCACAAGAAAAGTGCTTCTGGCACCAACGAGTCTTTTTGTTGCCCTCTCGATCGCTCTTACCTTCATGGTCAACCCAGCAGCAGATGCTGTAACAAAGAAGACTCTCAAACTCTTATGGTCAGATGAATTCAACGGCAAAAAGGGATCGCTGCCATCTTCTAAAACATGGAGCCGTGAAATCGGTGGGGGTGGCTGGGGAAATTCTGAACGCCAGTACTACACCGATAAAGCTGCCAATGCTTCGATGGATGGGGCTGGCCGTTTAGTTATCACCGCTAACAGAATTTCAAATGAATACTCCGAGCAAATAGGTGAAGTGCCTGGCACTGAAGACATTCTTAACCGTTGTTCTGAGTGCCAATTTACAAGTGCTCGAATGAAGACAGCTCGCAATCTTTCATTTCAGTACGGTCGTATTGAAGCGCGAATCAAAATGCCACAAGGTGTTGGAACATGGCCCGCCTTTTGGATGCTTGGCGGAGATTTACTAGATGGTGTCCCTTGGCCTGAGTGCGGCGAAATCGACATCATGGAGTTTCGCGGTGACATTCCAGATCGCACAACCGCTGCAATCCATGGTCCAACAACCCCACCAGGATCTGGCTTAGGCGCAGCGTTTTTGAGTTATGACTCTTTATCTAATGGTTATCACACCTATGCAATTGAATGGAAAAAGAATTCCATTACATTCATCGTCGATGGCAGGGTGACCGGCACATACTCTTCTGCAGATACTGGCACCAGAGGTTGGGTATATAACCAGAAGTTCTTTTTGATCTTGAATTTAGCCATGGGTGGCACTTATGCTGGTGAGTACATCGATCCAATGGTTAATCAAGCGCAATTGCACGTTGATTACATACGTTTTTATTCGGTCAATGGAGTTGGAAAAGTATTTAAAGGTTAAATCAACTAGGTAAAGGAGCAGGGAATGAAGCACATACCAATCACACGTAAGTTAGTCAGTGGGGTTGCAACGCTTGCGCTCCTACTCACTGGAGGGTTGATCGGGCAGAGCACTTCCCAAGCTGCTGGTCTACCAACTATTCGCTATGTCTCCCCTGACTTTAATTCAGCGAATGAAACCTTTGCATCAGATGGCCTAGGTCAGTACTACGCAGCAGGCGGACGAAGCTTCTTCAAATACGTTGGTGCCGGATCAACAATCACAATTACTTACTTGGTTACTACTGATGGAACAACACCAGCAGCTGATAAGGCTGTTTCATTTATGGTTAATGCTCCATACAGCGGCTCAAAGGCAACCTGGGAAGTAAACGGCAAAGCGGTCGGTGCTTCAAGTGATTCTGCAACTGGCTACGGTTTATTGGTTTCAGGAAAGACTGATGCTGCTGGAAAAGTTTCCTTCACAATCAAGAACACAAACACTGCAGATTCTGCAATGGCGATCCCAGCCTCAGAGACTCAAGCTCGTGCGACTACAGGTCGTGTTTATGGAAACATGAAATTGATAATCGATGGATTATCTGACATGCAGCAAATAACTGACCTGTTGACTTTTGATATTACAAAGTCTCCTGCAACAACTATTGGGGCTGCAGTTACACCAACACCTACAGCCACACCAACGGCGACAGCTACACCTACTGCCACACCAACTCCAACTGTCACTGCGCCAGTTACATTGCCATCAATGCGCTTAGTCTCCCCAGCATTTGGACCATCAAACAGTGTTGATACAACAGGTGACATTGCGCAGTATTACTCAGCAAAGGTTCGTGCGTACTACACATACATCATGGCAGGAACTACTTTGACTCTTAAGTATCTTGTTACCTCTGATGGAACTAAGCCACTTGCCAATAAGGAAGTAACACTGCAAGTCAATGCTCCATACAGTGGATCAAAGGCCAACTGGTTATCTGGAAGTACAAAGATAACTATTCCAGCATCAGATCCAGCATCAGGTGCGGACCTAAAGGCAACAACAAATGCGATGGGTGAAGTTACCTTTATCATCAAGAACACAGATACAAAGGGAACAGAAGCAAAGCCTGCTACTGGAAATTCTCCAGCGCCAAAGCTTCGCCTATACGGAACCTTTAAGCCAGTCATTTCTGGTTACGGTGACAAAGAATCAGATGTTGATCTAGTAACATTTGATGTTTATGCCGCACCTGTTGTTAAGGCAACAACTATTACCTGCGTTAAGGGTAAAACAATTAAGAAGGTAACGGCGGTTAATCCAAAGTGCCCAACTGGCTATAAGAAGAAGTAACATTCTCTAATAAGAGATCCCGGTACCTGTATGGGTGCCGGGATTTTTTATGGCCCAAAGACCTCGCCATAGCCGTTGAGTTGGTAGCTGCGAACCCAGTCAATGCTCATTGTTGATGATTGCAAGTTTTGCCACGAACCACTAAATCCGGCATTGACGGCATTATTGAGGATCAAAAAGAACTTGCTATTAAATACCCAGAGACCACCCAAGTTTGACGGTGTTGTTGTGGAGATCAAACGGTTATCAACGTAGTATGAAATTGAGTTAGGCATCCAGGCAACTGCGTAGGTGTGATATCCAGCTGAGGTGTCAGCTCCAACTCCAAGTGCTGCAACTTTGTATTGGTGATTGTCACAGCATGTGTTGGGTGAGTTAACTGTTGAATAATGTGTTGCAGAGGTAGTTGTTGCCGGTTCATTGCTGTGGATTTCGGTTATGTCCATCTCACCTGAATAAGGCCAACCCACTTGATTTATGTTGTCACCAAGCATCCAGAAGGCTGGGTGATTACCACTTCCTGCAGGCATCTTGATGCGGGCTTCAATAAATCCATACTGAAACGCTACTTTGCCGTGTGTATCAAAACGGCCACTGACAAAGCCGCAGTAGCCTGTTAAGCACTTGCCGGCATCACTTGGCAGAGCACCTGAAATACGTGTTGTAGTAATAACAGCTGCGCCATCGTCACTGCCATCTAATTTGATTGCAGATGGCGCGTAATAAACCACTTCACTATCAAAACAGGCTCCACCGCCCATGCCTGTAGGCGTGCGGTGACAGTTACGTGCACTCCAATTGCTGGAGTTAATTGAAGCTCCTTTTGATCCAACAAAATCATCGCTCCACAAAAGCTTGCCAATAACTAATCCGGCAACCTTTGGAATCTCAGCAGCAGCTTTGGCTGCCTTGGCATCTGCCTCTTGCTTTGCCTTCAACTCGGCGGCTGCCTTGGCCGCTGCAATCTCTGCATCTAACTTTGCCTTTGCCGCGGCTGCTTGTTCGGCAGTCAATTTTGTAGCTGCATCACGAATATCTGCAAGTTGTTGCCATGTAGGTCCGCTGATTGGAAATGGCGCAAAAGAAGAGGTGTTGTCATCAGTGAATTGCCATACCAACTTGCTATTGACCTTTACGCAGGAATAGAGATCGCGATCCTTTAATTGTTGTAATCCAGATTGCTTACATGGTGTCCCAGCAATGGAATTTGCGGAGGCAAAAGAGATTGATGCAAAGACAATTGCCATGAGTGCAACCAAAGCCAGAGGCAACTTGCTTCTTAAGGAATCAAACACTGGGCTAGATTACCCTCAAATATGAGAATTAACTTTTAGTCAGAGTAAACACAGCACTTGTCTCTCCTGTGCTTTTGACAGTCAATGTATAGGGAGCACCTGGAAGCTTAAATACTTCACCTACCTGGAATCCCGTCAGTGACTTACCAGCCAAAGGCGAAGGAATAGGTTCTCCATCTTCATCTAGAACTGGCTCACCCGCTGGGAGATCTGAACCTCTTCTTACAATCAAGATCGGGCCGACAGCATTACCTTGGGCAGTTGTCCAAGCAGGGCCAATCATTCGTAGCTGGAGTTGGGGTTTGTCGAGAAGGTGAGTGAAAGTCATGCAGCGATCTTGGCCAGGGATGTAATACTCAAAGAAGTACCAGGTGCCTTTATAACTGAATTGGTAAAGGATGTTATCTGTTACCTGTTTTGACTCATCAACAGTTATATCAGCACCAATTTTAAGGGTTTTTGCCAATGGTGTGCGAAAGATAGTTGCGCGCTGGGTCGCACTGAGAGTCGTGCCGGGACACCACTCATCGTTTCCCATTAAATCTCTCAAGTCTCCATACTCTTCAACAGAGCAGTTCGTCGAATTAAATTTTGTGTAATCAGAACCCTTGCAATACATCGTGGATGAATGCCGATACCCAAAGTTATGGCCAAGCTCGTGAATCAAGGTTGTTGTTCCAAAAGATCTGAGATTTATAGCATTACCTTCTTGCGAACCAAGTCCTGCATACCCACACGAATCATAAATGTTTACAACAACTATGTGAGTCCCGATTGGGATCGTCTTTAAGCCCGCAATCTTCATCCCAGCCTTGATGTCGGCAGAAGGATTGCAGCGCTCAAGTGCGGTTCCTGGTTTACCAATGAAAAACTTTGAAGTTGTGAACTTCATTTTGCCTTGGGAGTTTTGCTTCCAGAAGGTGATGGCATTTTTCACCGTGCCTTTGGCAAAACTAAGCATCTTGCCATCACTTGTTGCTGTTGATGTGTCGACTTGATTTTCTGTCCAGAAATTTGGTTGATCCTTAGGGGTCAATCCCACATAGACAATCTTGTGCGTCGTGGCCCATTCATTCTGAGCCTTGGGTGCAGCCGTGGCAGGCGCAATAGGAGCAAGGAGAGCTAGTGCAATGATGGCTACAAAGACTCTTCTCATATGCTTTAAACCGTAAATTGGGGCAATATCTATGCACCTAAGTCTACAATTTCTCTATGAAGGTTTTAAGAGTAGTCATCGCCATCCTTGCACTTTCACTTCTTTCTGGCTGCGGAAGTGACCCTGCCGCATTGAAAAAAGAAGCTTGCGAAAATTTCTTAAAGGGAGTCGACAGATTAAATGTCGATGACACTGCCTATGAAAGCTTTAACAAGGCGTACAAAGCTTTCAATGCGCTAGCTAAAGATGATGCGTACTTCGTAAAGTTCGGCAGCGTTGCCTACCAACTCACTGATCCAATTAATAACGTTGCATGGTCTGACATAGATGATGTGGCTTCCTATTGCGGCGATCCCGTGTTCTCAAACTAGGAGGAACTCCATGAAAATTTTGATTGCCGCAACAGTTGGTGTTTTGCTTTTAACATCCTGTGGAACACGTGAAGTCTCTACTGAAGGATTCTGTTCTGATGCCGCGACAGCGATTATTGAATATAAACAAAAATTTGGATTAACAACTATCGGTGGGGTCTACTTCCCCAACACGTCTGGGCTAACAATCTTTACTGAATTAGAGTCTGAGATTAAGAAGCTCCAAGAAGCTGACCCAGTCAAGTTCTATACCCTTGGTACCGACCAAGCCGTAATGAAGCTCTGTAAAATTGAAGTGAGATAAGAAGAATCAAGAGTGGGCCCAGACGGGCTCGAACCGTCGACCCACGGATTAAAAGTCCGTTGCTCTACCGACTGAGCTATAGGCCCCACTGCACGCTCAATTGCAGGGTTTTACCCCCACGATTTTGCCGCAAGTCTAAGAGTATCGGAGATTTGGTAAGAGGTATCTCAGATTCTCTCGCGTGAACTTACCCGCAGCCAGTACCTTTGGCCCATGAAGAGGTTATCTGTCCTTCTAATTATCTGCGCCCTACTGGTGCAATCACCTTCAATGGCGGCAACTGACAAGTATGGCGATGCCCAAGCAGCTCTTTCATACTCTGTTTTCAAACCCAGTAAGACTCTGGGTTTAGGCACAAGTAAGTTCGAGTTAATCCCTTGCGCAAATCAGGCCGAGCCATACCTCTATACAAAATTTGGTGGCACTGTTCGTTTCCTTGAGATCATGCAAACCAAAGCTGGTATCAAATGCTCTGATCCTGGAGTCTCAAAAAAACTTCGGGGCGTCACTATCAATGGAAGCACTGCACAAGTGCACGTTTACTGTGACCCAGCAAAGACTGCATCTTTTGCAAAGTGCACAAGTGCAGATATCACCCGACTTGGCGGTTACATTATCTTTACTAAAAAGGGTTCAAAAAATCTTTCATCCACAGAGATCCAAGTCCAAGCTTTTGGTGGAGTTACATACTCTCAGCTTCTTGATGTTGCAAAATCTTTAGTCCCTGTTAAGGCCAGTACTACTCCTGCGCCAACACCTACATCATCAGATTTAGTTCTAACTACTCCCACCTACGCACCAAATCCACCTGCAGGTAGCAGTGATGAGTATCGCTGCTTCTTGCTCGATCCCAAGTTCACCGCCGATACATATCTGCAGTCAGTAACAATTGCTCCTGATAACTTGAAGGTCTCTCACCACGGGATCTTGTATAAAGTACCGGCGGCAAGTGTGAGTGCAACTAAAGAGATTGATGCGCAAAATCCCGGTGATGGCTGGCCATGTTTTGGTGACACCGGTATTCCTGGGGCCAGTGCTTTCTCTGGTGCTTCTGCTTCAAGTTGGATCTCCTTTTGGGCACCTGGTGGAAACTTCAAGGCGTATCCGGTTGGTGTTGGCATGAAGATCTCCTCGGCCGATCAATTTATTCTTCAGGCTCACTTTCACACTATGGAGCCAGCAACTGCAAACAAAGCTTCGATGAAGGTTTCACTTAAGTTGGCATCAACTGCTGTAAATGAGCTAAAGACGATGCTTGTTGCAGCACCCATCGAAATCGCCTGCGCACCCAATGAATCAGGGCCACTGTGTGTGCGCTCTGCCGCTCTACTTGATTTAGCTAAGCGCACATCAACAAAGACCGCCTTTCAAGAGACAGGTCTGTTGATAGCTTGCGGCAAGGATCCAATTAAGCCCATACCTAGCTCTACTTCAGATTGCACAAATACGGTGCGCTCACCAATAAAGATCTACGGAGCCACTGGACATATGCATCAACTCGGGCGCAGCATCACTATCACTCATCAAAGCGCTTCAACTTCGGCGGTAACAGTTCTCTCAACTCGCCCAATGTGGGACTTTGATAATCAAACAACGGATTGGCAAAGCACGCCGATCCTGGCAAAGCCTGGCGATACCATCAAAGTTACCTGCACCTTTGATATCGGACTGCGTGCGCTTCTGTCGGTATATAAGAACCTCTCTCCCAACTATGTAGTTTGGGGCGAAGGAACGCGCGATGAGATGTGTCTTGCCATTATTAATTACACCGATTAACTCAAAAAATCTTTATCTATCAATCGTGGGATGGGGTGCGAAGAAAAAGCGCCAAAGCCAGTAACCAGCCTGCTGCAAATGCAGTGATTAATAAGGATCCAAGAGCACCTGAGTTTTTATACACAAGAACTGCAATAACTGCGCACGCACCTGATGCCGCCCACAGCGCGATTGCCGCCATAGGTCTACTCAAGCCCGCACGGACTAAACGATGAGACAAATGATCCTTGCCTCCGGTTAATGGAGAGACTCGTCGAGAAATGCGAGAGAAAACAGCAACACATGTGTCAAGCAATGGCACAGCCAATAAAATTACAGGAATTGTTAATGACTTCCAGGTTGGTTCAATACCTGGATTTAACCTTATTGTTGCCACAGAGATAGTGATTCCTAAGAACAAAGCACCAGCATCTCCCATATAGATCTTTGCAGGCGATTTATTCCACATTAAAAATCCAATAGTTGCACCAGCGGTGACAATCGATAGCGCACTGACTAACTCTTGCCCGCGATCAAAGGCGATAAAGAAAACACCAAGAGCTGCGATTGCAACTGCCCCGGCTGCTGCGCCATCTAGGTTGTCAAAGAAATTAATACTGTTACAAATTCCCACAATCCAAAAAATGCTTATGGCTGTATTTAGTGTTGTTGTCCCAAATGGAGTTCCAGTTGTGCCTGCATTAACAATGACAAGTGCAACCACGGTGCCAACAACAGATTGTGCGATCAGCCGCGGCCATGGCGAGAGCGAGCGCAGATCATCAATTAATCCCATTGCGCCCAAAACTAGCGCCGGCAACAAAACCGTAAGGGCCAAATCTTTAAGTTGCCCCGCATTCTCACCGCTCTTGTTGCTACCAACATAGACAGCAGCCAAGGTTGTAATTGTTACTCCTAAAGCAATTGCTACTCCGCCTAAATACGGCACAGGTTCTACCTGTGTTTTACGGGCCATATTTGGCACATCCATCGCACCTAATCGAATTGCAAGTGCCCTCACAGGCCAGGTCAACAAACCAGTTAATGCAAAGGCTGCCACACCCAAGATTAGAAACTGTGTTGTGGAGATGCTCATAGGTGAAATCCTATTGTTCTAGCTCTGCGCGCTGCCATGGGCAGCCCTTTTTAACCGGTCACGAATTGCGATAGCAATTCCATCACCTGCGGGCTGTTGCACAACAACAGTTGCTAAGCCCTGTTCATCTGCGGCGCGAAGGGCTGCATATAAATCATGGGCAAACTCTTCATGGGATTTAGGCGCTGCCAATCGCACAACACCATCTGCTGCCACAACATCTGCCATTGCAATAAATCCTTGTCCGGCCGTCGGGGATTGATCTAAGACAACTGTTGCCACCGGTGCGTAGTGACTATCTAATGAACCACTGACACGGATCCCTGGTTCTTCCACAGACCCGACAACTGTCAGTCCTGTGCTCTGCTCGATCATTTCAACTGTAATCGCACCTGGACGCAAAATCTTTGGCGTATCTCCTGTGCAATCAATAATTGTTGACTCCACACCTACATCACATGCACCGCCGTCAAGAATCTGATCACCATCTGCCAAGTAATCACCTAACTCTGCAGCCACTGCTTGGGCTGTAGTTGGTGACACATTTCCAAAACGATTGGCACTTGGCGCTGCCACACCCTTGCCGCCAGCCCGCGCAAATGCTTTTAACAATCCCAAGGCAACAGGATGATTCGGCACTCGCACGCCAACTGTGTCTTGTCCGCCTGTTACAAATTCTGCTGCCAAATCAGATCTGTGCACCACCAATGTCATTGGCCCTGGCCAATAAGCACGCGCTAGCGCAATTGCATATGCCGGCACATCACTTGCCCAATCACCCAAACCATCCATCGATGCAACGTGGACTATCAAGGGATGATCTGCAGGCCGACCCTTTACTGAATAAATCCGCGCAACAGAGGCAGCATTACAAGCATCTGCGCCCAGCCCATAAACAGTCTCTGTTGGAAAGGCCACCAGGCCACCAGCGATTAATACTGCTGCGGCATCACCCATCGCCGAGGCATCGCACTTACTTAAGAACTGGCTCACCCGCTAATTCTCGCACTATTCCCAGCAATAACTAACGCCCATCACAACAAATACGAGATACTTAACTCATGAAACTAAAAAACCTTCGCACAATCGCATCCATCCTGACCGTTTCTGCAGTTGCAGGGGTTATCGCCTTGCAATACCAGCCAATGGTGCTGGCACTTCAACTGATCGATACATCACCCTGACAGGTGTTGGCACGATCTCAGTTGTCCCAGATGCTGTCCGCTTTAACGCAACAGTCTCTGTCCTTGGTTCAACAAATGCTGCAGCACTTTCATCTGCTACTAAGTCATCAGCAGCTGTGCGCGCAGCGCTAAAAGATAAAGGAATTGCTGTTAAGGATATTCGCTCAGCAAATATCTCTGTCTATCCTGAATACACCTGGACACAAGAGACTGGCACAAAGATCACCGGCTACCGCGCCTCACAAACATTTGATGTCCTGATCAGAAAAGCATCTGATGCTGGCAGCATCATTGAAGCAGTTGTCACGGCAGGTGGCGACAATGTGCAGCTTGGTGGAGTAATCCCAACAACTCTTAATCCAGCTCTGGCGACAGAAGAAGCACGCGCAGCAGCGGTAGCGAACGCGAAATCAAAAGCAACTTCTTATGCAAAACTTCTTGGTACATCAATCGGCAAGGTCTTATCTCTTGAAGAGCAATCTTCACCTGTCTACTCATCACCTTTCCCAATGGCAAAGGCTGGAGCAGCAGATGCTGCAGCTGTTGAGGTTGATCTAGGTGAGCAAGATGTAACAGTGACAATTACTGTTCGTTGGGCGCTTAATTAATCGCTAACAACCTTTCAACAAAAGAGCCGCAACCCCTAATCCGATGGGGAAGCGGCTTTTTTGTGCTTAATAATCGGGTTTGGTCACACGCTCAATGGTGGGTAAGATTGCCAAGCCTTAGAACGTCCCCATCGTCTAGGGGCCTAGGACATCGCCCTTTCACGGCGGTAACACGGGTTCGAATCCCGTTGGGGGCACGCAGTACCTGTTTGAAAAGTAGTAACGGCTTTAACTG
>Ga0209400_1000239_pt1 | contig 48476 bp, 51 predicted proteins | sample M_130807_EF_Meta_FD_187313 | JGI IMG/M metagenome (GOLD analysis project Ga0209400, IMG submission 187313) | Freshwater microbial communities from Lake Montjoie, Canada to study carbon cycling - M_130807_EF_MetaG (SPAdes) (version 2) | ecosystem: Environmental > Aquatic > Freshwater > Lake... | reverse complement strand
GCTTAGGGAGTAAAGGTACTGGGTCGGTAATCAGAGTGTGAAATCTGGTTTAGACTCTCGCTTTGCGCCTCGGGGCGTAGCGTAGTGGCTAGCGCGCCTGCTTTGGGAGCAGGAGATCGGGAGTTCGAATCTCCCCGCCCCGACCAGTTTGTCTCAGTACTTCCTCAATCCCTTTAGGAGCAATTTGTGAAAAGTTCAGTCGAAGTTCTATCTCCAACTCGTGTTCGTTTAGATGTTGAAGTTGCTTATGCTGAGCTTGAATCCCACATTGCGAACGCTTACAAAAGAGTTGCTGCAACGGTAAATATTCCTGGATTTCGTAAGGGAAAAATTCCTGCATCCATGATCGATCAGCGCGTTGGACGCGGAGCTGTGATCGATGAGGCAATCAATACGGCACTTCCAGAGTTTTATGGCCAAGCTGCTCGTGAGCATTCAGTAGCTGTTATCGGTCGCCCAGAAGTAGATGTGAAAGAGTTTGTTGATAAAGACAAGCTTGTATTTGCCGTCGAAGTAGATGTTCGCCCAGAGGTAAAGTTGCCCGATTTTTCAAAGATCACAATTGAAGTTGACGATGTAGTAGTTGCAGATGCTGATGTAGATGAGCAGATCGAGTCATTGCGTACACGCTTTGGAACGTTGACAACTGTAGAGCGCGAAGTTAAAACGGGAGATTTCACAACTCTTGACATGACTGCATACATTGATGGCCAAGAGGTAGATGGTGGACAGGCAAACGATATTTCTTACGAAGTTGGCTCAAACACGATGATTGATGGTCTAGATGAGCAATTAGTCGGAATGAAAGCTGAAGATGTGAAGACTTTTGATACACAATTAGTTGGACAGCAAGAGGGCGAAAAGGGTGAAGTCAAGGTAACTGTTAAGGCAGTTAAAGAACGCGAACTTCCACCAATTGATGATGCCTTTGCAAAGCTGGCATCTGAATTTGATACCTTGGCTGAACTAAAGTCTGATTTCGTTGTTCGTCTAGAGCGCGTTAAGAAGATGGAACAAGGCGCGCAAGCACGCGATCGCCTAGTTGAAAAGCTATTGGCAGATAATGACATTCCAGTTCCAGATAATCTTGTAGAACTAGAGGTCAATGATCACCTTGAAGGCGAAGGCCGCTTAGAAGATGCAGAACACCGTGCCGAAGTTGATGGCCAGGTTCGTTCATCTTTGAAATCTGACTTCCTACTAGATGCAATTGTTGCCGCCGAAGAGGTTCAGGTAACTGAGATCGAATTGACCGAGTACTTGGTTCGCACATCTCAGCGATACGGAATGGCTCCTCAGCAGTTTGCTGAAGAACTACAAAAGGCTGGACAGATTCAGCAATTGGTAGCGGAAGTAACTCGTGCCAAGGCGCTCGCATCTGTGTTGGGTCGAATCACCGTTAAGGATGTTTCGGGCCATGTGATTGATCTTGAAGCTCTCGCTCCAAAGGCCAACCCTGCAGATCTAGTCGAAGAGGCTTAATTTCGGGTTCAAGGGTCGTACCGCTCTGCCTAGAGCGAACACAACGCAGTTCACGCATGTATTTCTCGTAATCGGGAAGCATTTCGCCTGCTTAATTGTTAGGGTCAGTACAGGTAATAAATAACAGGAGGCAATTGACGTGGATTCAGAAAGCAAGATGAGAGACCAGATTTACAACCGCCTACTCGAAGAGCGAATTGTTTTCTTGTCAGGTGAAGTCCGCGATGACATGGCCAACATGGTGTGTGCTCAGATGCTTCTGCTGTCTTCGTTGGATGCAAAGAAAGATATTTTCTTGTACATCAACTCACCTGGTGGTTCTGTAACTGCCGGCATGGCGGTCTATGACACCATGCAATTGATTCCAAATGATGTTGCGACGGTTACTTTTGGAATGGCTGCATCAATGGGCCAGTTCCTTCTTACTTCAGGTGCTAAGGGCAAGCGTTATGCAACAAAGAGTTCTCGTATTTTGATGCACCAACCACTGGGTGGAATCGGTGGAACAGCAATCGATATTCGTATCCAGGCTGAACAGATGGCAATCACTAAGCAGACTCTTTCAGAGTTAAACGCTTTGCACACCGGTCAAACACTTGAAAAGATTCTTGCCGATTCAGACCGTGACAATTGGTTTAATGCATCTGATGCAAAAGATTATGGCTTTGTAGATCATGTAGTCACTTCATTGGGACAAATCACTGGAGGAAAAGCGTAATGACATTCCAAGAAATCAACGCACGTTACGTTCTTCCAACTGTTGAAGAAAAGACTGCATACGGTTACAAGCGTCAAGATCCATATACAAAGCTTTTCGAAGAGCGCATTATTTTCTTAGGTCAGCCAATCGATGACACAGTTGCCAACGATGTCATGGCACAGTTGTTGACACTGGAATCTATGGATCCAGATCGTGACATCATGATTTACATCAACTCACCTGGTGGATCTTTCACAGCGCTAACAGCTATTTATGACACAATGCAGTTTGTACGCCCAGACATCAGCACTATTTGCTTAGGCCAAGCAGCATCTGCAGCGGCGGTAATTCTTGCTGGTGGTGCCAAGGGCAAGCGTTACGCACTAGAACATTCACGTATCTTGATTCACCAACCATCATCTGAAGGTGGCGGTCAGGCATCTGATATCGAGATTCAGGCACGCGAAATCGATCGAATCACGCGATTGCAAGAGGACCTTTTGTCTCGTCACGTAGTTAAGTCATCCGAAGAAATTCGCAAAGACATCGAGCGCGACAAGATTCTTACAGCTAATGAAGCCGTTGAGTACGGAATCATTGATCAGGTTCTTGCATCACGAAAGGCTAAGAAGTAATTATTCTAAGAGCGAACAATTTTCGCCCTTGTTTATAAAGCATCTTGGCCAACGCAAAAGTACAGTTATCACTTAGAAGTCCCTGAACTTCCCCAACAGGGCTTACAAGGAGCATCATGACAAGAATCGGTGAAACAAGCGATCTGCTGAAGTGCTCCTTCTGCGGCAAAACTCAAAAGCAAGTTAAAAAGCTTATTGCCGGTCCTGGCGTTTATATCTGCGATGAATGTATCGAGCTGTGTAACGAGATCATCGTTGAAGAACTCAGTGAAGCCAATTCATTAGGTTTAGCCGAACTTCCAAAACCACAAGCAATCTTTGAGTTTCTAGATCAATATGTGATCGGGCAAGATCGTGCCAAGAAATCTTTATCGGTTGCTGTTTACAACCACTATAAGCGGGTACAAAGTGGTGAAGTAAAAGGTGAAAATGGTATCGAGTTAGCTAAGTCGAATATTTTAATGCTTGGACCAACTGGTTGTGGCAAGACGCTTATGGCGCAAACTTTGGCTCGCATGCTTAATGTTCCATTTGCGATTGCAGATGCAACGGCACTAACCGAAGCGGGTTATGTCGGTGAAGATGTTGAAAATATTTTGCTGAAGCTTTTACAAGCCGCAGATTACGATGTGAAAAAAGCCGAAACAGGAATCATCTACATCGATGAGATCGATAAAGTTGCTCGTAAATCGGAAAACCCATCAATCACTCGTGACGTCTCAGGCGAAGGCGTCCAGCAAGCCTTACTTAAGATTCTTGAAGGAACAGTTGCATCAGTGCCGCCACAAGGTGGTCGCAAGCACCCACACCAAGAGTTCATTCAAATCGATACAACTAATGTTTTGTTTATTGTCGGCGGTGCATTTGCTGGTCTTGAAAAGATCATCGAAAGCCGGATCGGAAAATCTGGAGTTGGATTTAATGCAACTTTGCAGGATGCATCAGATAAAAACCGCAAGGATATCTTTGCCGATGTAATGCCCGAAGATCTTTTGAAGTTTGGCATGATCCCTGAATTCATCGGCCGCCTGCCAGTGCTCACAAGTGTTGAAAATCTGGATAAGCCTGCATTGATGCAGATTCTTACTGAGCCAAAGAACGCACTTGTAAAGCAGTATCAGCGCCTCTTTGATTTAGATCATGTTGACCTTGAATTTGATGCAGACGCACTTGATGCAATTGCAGATCTTGCACAAGAGCGTGGAACAGGTGCTCGTGGACTTCGAGCGATCATGGAATCCGCACTTCTTTCAGTGATGTATGACGTTCCTAGCCGCACAGATGTTGAAAAGGTGATTATCACCAAGGAGTGCATCACATCAGGTGGGACACCAACTTTGATAAATCACACAGGTCCAAAGCGCTCACGAGCACCAAAAGGTGCAGAGGAGAAGAGCGCATAATCTAGACTGCGCACTATGTCCTCAAACCGTGAGCTAGCTTCAACCTTCTCGCCAAACGAGATTGAATCCCCGCTGTATAAAAAGTGGGTTGAAGCCGGATATTTCACCGCTGATGCGACTTCTAGCAAGCCACCATTTTCAATTGTCTTGCCACCACCAAATGTGACCGGAGTCTTACACATTGGTCACGCACTTGATCAAACATTGCAAGATTGTTTATCACGCATGAAACGTATGCAGGGTTTTGAAGTGTTGTGGTTACCTGGAATGGACCATGCAGGTATCGCAACTCAAAACGTTGTAGAAAAACAATTAGCTGCTAGCGGACAATCTCGCCATGATCTAGAACGGGACGCATTTGTAAAGAAAGTTTGGGAATGGAAAGAGGAATCTGGCGGTGCGATTCTTGAACAAATGAAGCGCTTAGGTTCATCTGTTGATTGGTCCCGTGAGCGTTTTACTATGGATGAAGGAATGTCCAAAGCTGTCGTAACAATTTTTAAGCGTATGTATGACGCCGGATTAATCTATCGCGCCGAAAGAATTATTAATTGGTGCCCACGATGCCTAACGGCACTATCTGATATCGAAGTTGAACATCAAGACGATGCAGGTGAATTTGTGCAAATTCGGTACGGAGAAGGCGAACAAAGCATCGTAATTGCAACCACCAGAGCCGAAACCATGCTTGGTGATGGTGCAGTTGCTGTGCACCCAGATGATCCGCGCTATAAGCACATGATCGGAACCGAAGTTCTTTTGCCACTTGTTAATCGCATGATCCCCATCATTGCTGATGAATTAGTTGATCCCGATTTTGGAACTGGTGCGGTCAAAGTGACGGCAGCTCATGATCCAAATGACTTTGAAATGGCGATGCGTCACAACGTGCCATTTGTTGTCATCATGAATGAACACGCTGTAATGGCGGGAACAGGCACAGAGTTTGATGGCATGGATCGCTTTGCCGCCCGTGTAGCGGTGGTTGCAAAGTTAAAGGAAATGGGACGAGTAGTTGCTGAAAAGCGTCCATACATTCACGCAGTTGGACATTGTTCTCGTTGCGATACAACCGTAGAACCGCGTTTATCGAAGCAGTGGTTTGTAAAGGTTGCACCAATGGCAAAGGCATCTGCCGATGCAGTTCGAAACGGTGAAGTAAGTATCGAGCCAGCAGCTCTTGCTCCGCGCTACTTTGAATGGGTAGATAACATGCATGATTGGTGCATTTCACGTCAGTTGTGGTGGGGTCACAGAATTCCAGTTTGGTATGGACCAAACGGAGAGATTCAGGTTGTAGGTCCAGATGAAGCAGTACCTGCTGGTTGGACACAAGATCCAGATGTTTTAGATACATGGTTTTCTTCTGGTCAATGGGCATTTTCAACCTTTGGTTGGCCAGCAAAATCAGCTGATCTTGCAAAGTTTTATCCGACATCAGTACTTGTAACTGGTTATGACATCTTGTTCTTCTGGGTTGTTCGAATGATGATGATGTCAACCTTTGCCATGGATGGTGTTGCACCATTTAAAACAATTATGTTGCACGGTTTAGTTCGCGATCAATTTGGTAAGAAAATGTCAAAGAGTCGTGGAAATGTAATCGACCCTATTGAATTCATGGATAAGTACGGTGCAGATGCGTTGCGCTTTACCTTGGCCCGCGGCGCTAACCCAGGCACAGATCAAGCACTTGCTGAAGACTGGATTGGTGGTTCCCGTAACTTTGCAACAAAACTCTGGAATGCAACACGATTTGCAATGATGAATGGTGCAACAGTTAGCGGTGAGTTGCCACCATTGGATTCACTCAATGCCATCGATAAATGGATCCTAAGCCGTTTGTCCGATACCGTTTCTGAGACAACAGAGCTATTGGAAAAGTACGAATTTTCTCGTGCCTGCGAATTGATGTATCACTTTGCTTGGGATGATCTATGCGACTGGTACCTAGAACTTTCCAAGGAAGCTTTTGCATCTGGCAAAGCGGAGGGAACTAAGCGTGTACTCGGTTATGTATTAGATCAACTATTTCGATTGATGCACCCGGTAATGCCATTTATTACAGAACAAATGTGGACCACATTGACCGGGGGAGAGTCTTTGGTTGTTGCCCACTGGCCAGTTGCGCAGGCAAATCATGTTGATAAGAAGGCCGAAAGCCTCGTAAGTAGCCTGCAAGAGATCATCACCGAAGTCCGCAGATTCCGTAATGATCAAGGCATAAAAACTTCACTGAAAATTCCTGGACGCATTGTGGCAAAGGGAGAAGTCGCAGCTTACGCATCAGCAGTTGCATTTGTTGTGCGAATGGAACTTGGCGAGATAACACCGAGTGCAAAGTGTGAAGCGGCAGGGGTAACTATTGAGTTTGACTTAACTGGCTCAATTGATGTTGTCGCAGAGCGTGCTCGTTTAGAAAAGGATTTAGCCACTGCTACAAAAGACAAACAAACAGCTGAAGTTAAACTTGGAAATGAAGGCTTCATGGCTAAGGCTCCCGAAAATGTTGTTGTTGAAATTCGAGATCGACTTGAAAAGACAACATCTGAAATTGAACGAATTACTGCCGCGCTAGCAGCATTGCCTCAATCATGATGATTTCACCTGACGATCAAGAACGGGTTGATGCAATTGAGCAAGCCTTACTTGCTCGTTGGCCAGAAACTCGAATTGCGCCAACTACAGAACGCATTGCAGCCCTGGTAGATATCTTAGGTTCGCCCCAGTTGTCGTATCCGACGATTCATATAGGTGGCACAAACGGTAAGACAACAACATCGCGAATGATTGATTCTTTGCTTTTTGCACACGGATTACGAACTGGACGCTTTACTAGTCCACACCTTGAAACATATCGCGAACGCATTGCGATCAATGGTGAGCCAATTGATCCCAAAGAATTGATCTTTGCCTACAACGATATCGCTGCATACTTAGATTTAATGGACACAAAGTTTGAACATCCAATCTCATTTTTCGAAGCAGTAACAGCTTTAGCTTTTGCTGCATTTGCTGAACACCCTGTAGATGTTGGTGTTATCGAAGTTGGCATGGGCGGGCAATGGGATGCAACTAATGTTGTAGTTGCCGATGTTTCAGTATTGATGCCCATTGGTTTTGATCACATGGAGTATCTAGGAAATACATTGCATGAAATAGCGGCAACCAAGGCGGGAATCATTAAAGAGGGAGGCTTTGTAGTCCTTGCCCAGCAAGAGCCCGAAGCAGCCAAAGAGTTGATTCGAAAGGCCGCCGAAGTAGGTGCAGATGTTGTTCGTGAAGGTGTCGAATACGCAGTTGCCTCCCGCGCTGTTGCAGTTGGCGGTCAGCTGCTCACGATTCAGGGAATTCACGACACATACGATGAAATTTTCTTACCTTTGCATGGTCGACACCAGGCTGCAAACGCTGCCTCTGCCTTGGTCGCAGTTGAAGCCTTCTTTGGGGATCAACCGCTAGACATTGATGCGGTACGCGCAGGTTTTGCAGCAGTTACTTCTCCTGGTCGCTGCGAAGTTGTACACCGAGATCCAACAGTTATTTTAGATGCAGCCCACAACCCACATGGCGCAAAAGCACTTGCAGATACCTTGTTAAATGAATTTAACTTTGATGAAATTATTGCAGTCGTTGGTGTCTTTGGTGATAAAGATGCAACTGGAATTTTTCAAGAGTTAGAGCCAGTAGTTGATCATGTAATAGTTACTCAAAGTGCATCACCCAGGGCTATGCCTTCTGGTGAGTTAGAAAAAATTGCTACCAAAATATTTGGGGTTGATCGTGTATTTGAGGTTTCAGATTTGAATTCAGCACTTGATAGAGCAATTGGTGATGCTGTGCGTCCGCTGAGTGAAGATACTGTTGGAATCATCGTCACGGGTTCTGTTGTAACCGTAGGAGAAGCTCGTACACATTTGAGAAAGAAGTTTGCGCAATGAAAATTCTGGGTGCATCTGTCTTGATTGCTGAAAGCATGACAATGGGATTTGCAATTTTGTTGGCCATGAAAGATGCATCAACCAGTGGAATAATTTACGGCTGCGTAGTTTCGCTTTTGCTCTTTATCGCCGCTGGAGTTGTTAGACGCCCGGGTGGCTTTGTCATTGGTTCGCTGATGCAACTTGCGATGATTGGATACGGATTTGTCGTCCCATCCTTTTTCATCATCGGGGCGGTTTTGATTGGTCTTTGGGTGGCGGCCATCGTTGTGGGCCGTAAGGGTGAGGCCGCACGGGCTGCATTGCTGGCTGCGGCTCCGAAAAAACCCTAATAGACTAGGTCAGTGAGCACAGAGAAGACATTAATCCTTGTAAAGCCTGATGGCGTTGCCCGCGGGCTAGTTGGCGAAGTTATTTCGCGCATCGAAACAAAGGGATATGTAATTGATTCATTGCGCATGCTTCAAGCAGATCGCGGACTATTAGAACAACATTATGCAGAGCATGTTGGAAAACCATTTTACGAACCATTAGTTGAGTTCATGATGTCAGGACCAATAGTTGCAATCGTTGCATCAGGAAATCGCGTGATCGAAGGATTCCGTTCTCTCGCAGGTGTTACAGATCCAACAGTTGCAGCTCCAGGAACAATCCGTGGAGATCTAGCTCGCGATCAAGGCACAAAAGTTGTTCAAAATATCGTCCACGGCTCGGATTCTCCAGAATCTGCTGCACGTGAAATCCAGATTTTCTTCCCAAGTAAGTAATTCCCCGAACCAAAACAAGAAGTACAAGGAGTAACGATGTCACAAGCAAGCAGAATGTCCTTCATCGGTCGCGATATGGCCGTTGATCTAGGAACCGCCAACACTCTTGTTTACGTGCGCGGACGTGGCATCGTCCTTAATGAACCATCTGTAGTAGCAGTCAATCAAGACACGGGTGGAATTTTGGCTGTTGGACTTGAAGCAAAGAAGATGATCGGGCGTACACCGGGCAACATTGTTGCTATTCGTCCACTAAAAGATGGTGTGATCGCAGACTTTGACACAACCGAGCGCATGTTGCGCTACTTCATTCAGAAAGTGCACCGTCGTCGTTACTTGGCAAAGCCAAGAATCGTTGTGTGTGTTCCTTCAGGTATCACAGGCGTTGAACAACGCGCTGTTAAAGATGCGGGGTATGCAGCGGGTGCTCGTAAGGTCTACATCATCGAAGAGCCAATGGCTGCAGCAATTGGTGCGGGACTTCCAATCCACGAGCCAACCGGCAACATGGTTGTAGATATCGGTGGCGGAACAACCGAGGTTGCCGTTATTTCATTAGGTGGAATCGTTACCTCTCTCTCAATCCGAGTAGGCGGCGATGAGCTGGATCAATCAATTATTAACTGGGTTAAGCGTGAATTCTCACTACTTTTGGGAGAACGCACAGCAGAAGAAATCAAGATGGCTATTGGATCTGCTTACCCATTGGCTGGAGAAAACGATGCTGAAATTCGTGGTCGCGATTTAGCGACGGGTCTTCCAAAGACAATCGTTGTATCAGCTGCTGAAATTCGCAAAGCACTTGAAGAGCCTGTTAACTCAATTGTTAACGCGGTAAAGAGCACCTTGGATAAGACTCCTCCTGAGCTTGCATCAGATTTGATGGATCGTGGAATTGTTCTCACTGGTGGTGGAGCACTTCTGAAAGGTCTAGATGAGCGCCTTCGTAAGGAAACTGGAATGCCAATTCACATTGCAGAGCGTCCACTAGATGCTGTGGCTGAGGGTTCCGGAAAGTGCATCGAAGAGTTTGAAGCTCTTGAGAAGGTTCTAATCTCCGAGCCTCGTCGATAAGGTCTTTCGTTAATGCGTAACGGTGGCCGCGCACGTTTGTTGTTGGTGGTGCTAATTGTCACCTCGCTCTTTCTGATTACCTTAGATCTTCGCGGGGTAAAGGTAATTGGTGGCCTCAAGCAAGGTACGCAAACTGTTGTCGCACCATTTCAACGAGCAGGAAATGTCGTCTTTACTCCGGTTAAAAATTTCTTTTCAGATGTAACCCACCTTGGTCGTACCCGTAAGCAGATTGAAAAGTTGGAAGCTGAAAACGCAAATTTAAGAGCTAGATTTATCAATCGTAAAAATGCAGATGCTCAGTTAAAACAGCTCAAAAGTATTTTGGATCTAGCAGGTACAGGTGGATACAAAATTGTAAACGCCAAGGTCATTAGCAATGGATCTAGTCAATCTTTTTCTCAGACAATCACAATTGATTTAGGAACAAACGCTGGTATCAAAAGGAATATGACGGTTTTATCGCAATATGGTGTTGCAGGTGTTGTAAAAGATGTTTATTCCTCTACTGCGTTGATTCAATTAGCAAGTGATCCAGGTTTTAGAATCGGAGCTCGTGTTGCAGGATCACAGCAGATTGGAATCCTGACGGGCCGCGGAAATCGCTCGGCAGCCCTGCAATTACTTGATAATTCCAGCACTGTTAAAGAGGGCGATGTTCTACTTTCGCGCGGAAGTATTGCAAACCGACCCTTTGTTCCAGGTGTTCCGTTGGGGGTTGTAACAGCGGTTGATAACTCTGCCGGCGCAGTGACACAGACAGCAACGGTTCGGTATTACACCAACTTTTCCACATTGGGAGTTGTAGCAGTTGTCATAAGCGGATCTGCCACAAACCCAGGCGATGCTTTGGTGCCGGTTAAGCCTCGAGCAACTCCAACTCCAACGGTGACTGTCTATGTAACTCCATCTCCATCACCAACAACAAAGTAGCCTCGATGTTTACACGCCAATTTTCAATCGCAGTGCCGATCTTTCTGAGTGTTTATCTGATTCAAGAAGCGGTCATCACTCAGTTTCGTTTACCAGGTGGTGGCTTTTCAATCATGATGATTTTTGCATTAACGTGGGCGGTATTGAGTCAAACCGAAGTTGCAGCTGTAATCGGTTTTGCAGCAGGTTTTCTGATGGACTTATCACAAAGTTCTACCGGCCCATTTGGTCAGTGGACTTTGATTATGTTACTTGCTGGCTATGCAATCTCTTATGTTGGCTATGGCGATGACAATGTGCATGCAAATGCAATTGGAATTATTTTCTTTGTCGTAGTCGCTAATTTCTTTGTTGAAGTCGCCTACTTACTGTCTAGTGCATTACTTGGGGTATCGCTAGCCTCAATTGGCCAAATACTAATCACCTTGGTTGGTATGAGTGTGTGGGCCTTTCTTGTTTCACCGCTTTTGTTACCCATATTTTCTAGACTCCATGCCCTTATTTTTGACGCACGGTCTGCGTTATGAACAACAAATCCCGCCTAGCTTTACTTGTTGTCCAGATACTTATAGTTTCTTTGATGGCGGCACTTTTTGGACGATTATTTTATTTACAGGTTGCTGCAGGTCCAAAGTATCGAGATGCAGCACTGAGTATTCAAAGCCGTGATGTGGTTGCACCTGCTACTCGCGGCTTGATCGTCGATGCTTACGGAGTGCCATTGGCGATGAATAAGGCTGGCCTGGCAATCACAATTGACCGTATAGCAATCGATAAATTGCCTGATCAAGGCGTAGATGTCATGAAGAGATTGGCAACACTTTTAAATCTCAAGTATGCAGATGTCTATCAAAACACCCGCTTATGTGGCGAGCTACCGAAGGGTCAAAAAGCTGGATGTTGGCAAGGATCTAGATACCAACCAATTCCAATTACTAAATCTGCTGACCCGGATATCGCATTGCAGATCGTTGAGCGATCGGATTCATTTCCGGGAGTAGATGCTGAGCCAATTGCAATTCGCAATTATCCAAGTTACTTAGATGTTAATGCAGCGCATGTGTTGGGATATGTGGGGCCACTTACAGAATCAGATTTACTGCAAGGCAACGGCAAACAGTATTTTAGAAGCGAAACAATCGGTAAAACCGGTCTTGAAATTCAATACGATTCTTTTTTACGTGGTCAACCTGGAATTCGGACAGTAATTGTTGATCGCAAGGAATCAATCACCCGCGAAAGCCAGAATACAAAGCCAGTTGCTGGGGATCATTTAGTTACTAGTTTGGATGTTCGACTACAAGCTTCGGCAGAAAAAGCGCTGAAGGATGCCGTCTTGCGCGGCCGCGCAAATGGGTACACCTCAGATTCAGGTGCTGCAGTTGTAATGGACATTAAGTCGGGACGAATTTTAGCTCTTGCTTCGTACCCAACATATGATCCCAATGCCTGGGAAAAAGGATTGACTGTTCAGCAAGCTACAGATTTATTTAGTGAGAAAAAATCTGTTCCGGCACTTAACCGAGCGTTGCAAGGTTTATTTGCACCTGCTTCAACTTTCAAAGCTGTATCAGTAGTTGCCGCGGCCGAAGCTGGGTATGACTTAAACGCCACATACAAGTGTCCTTCACAGGTTCAAGTGGGTACCCGAGCATTTCAAAACTTTGATAGCAAAAATCAGGGAAGTATGGATATGACCAAAGCTATTGCGGTCTCCTGTGACACCATTTGGTATCAAATCGCCTTTGATGAATGGCTTCGAGATGGTGGTTTAAAGCCAAAAGCAAACCCTAATGATTATTTCTTCAAGGCTGCTCAGTCATTTAAGATCACTGAGAAAGTCGGTATCGATCTGCCATCCGAGTCCACCTCACGCCTTGCTGATCGCGCTTACAAGAAGAGCTGGTATCAGCAAAATAAAGATTTCTATTGCAACTATAAGCAACGCGCAACCAAAGCCCAACAAACTCCATTCTTATTACAACTTGCTGCAGAAAACTGTGTTGACGGTGACAAGATTCGGGCCGGAGATGCCGTTAACTTTTCAATTGGACAAGGTGACACCGTAGTAACCCCATTAAAGTTAACTCAGATGTACGCAGCGATTGGTAATGGCGGCACAATTTGGCAGGCCAAGATTGCTAAGGCGATTGTCAAAACAGATGGAACAGTTATCAAAACATTTACTCCAGAAAAACTTGGAACATTAACCGCAGCGCCGTCCACGATAAAGTTTTTACAAAAGTCTTTGCGAGAAGTAGTTGTCAGTGGAACCGGCGCAGGAGTCTTTGCTGGTTTTCCAATTGAGGTCAGTGGCAAGACAGGCACGGGTCAGGTGTTTGGTAAAAATCCAAATGGTTCACTCAAAGATGACACTTCTTGGTTTGCCTCATTTGCACCTAGTAAGAACCCTAGATATGCCGTTGTCATGATGGTTGGACAGGGTGGTTTTGGTGCATCAACGTCAGGTGTTGGTGTTCGACAGATTTATTCAACCCTCTTTGGCGTATCTGGAAACAAAGTTATTCCTGGCGCGGCGTTGTTTCCGGAAGGAAAACCACCGACGACTTTGCCTAAGATTTCACCTGCAACTAAACCTAAGGAGGCGAGCAAGTGAGTCAGATTCATGCGCGTCAGCGTTTATATCGACGCAATCGCCAATCCTTATTGCATGGATTTGATCCAGTATTAACAGCTGTTGTGGGGCTCTTGTTGTTCATTGGAACTCTGTTGGTGTGGGCAGCAACCAGAGATTGGTATATCCGAAATGGCCTAGATGGCCAGTACTACTTAAAGCGTCATGTCATTAACATCATGATTGGCTTGGTATTGGCATACGGTGTAACAGTTATTGATTACCGTTTGTTGCGCGCCTACACCCCGTTTTTATGGGGAGCAGGTGTTTTGGGATTGATCGTTGTTTTGATTCCAGGACTTGGTGCTGAAATAAACGGCGCTAAAGCATGGATTGCTTTGCCCGGAGGCTTTCAAATTCAGCCAGCAGAGCTGGCAAAGATTTCGATCATTATTGGAATGTCAATGATTTTGTCCGAACGCACACATGACAGCGATGGTCCAACCAGCAGAGATGTCCTGCAATCATTAGTTGTTGCTGCCTTGCCAGTGCTTTTAATTATTTTGCAACCTGACATGGGAACGATCCTAATTATTTCTGCCGCTGTAGTGACAATAATTGCAGTCTCGGGAGCACCTGCTCGTTGGGTAATAGCATTGATTCTGCTCGCTGTTTTGGGTGGATTTGTGGCAGTCAAAGCCGGTGTCATCAGCGAGTACCAAGTAAATCGTTTGCAAACTTTTGTAGATCCCAACGCAGACACACAAGGTGCGGGATATCAACTTCGCCAAGCTCGTATCACTGTTGGATCGGGTGGATTAATTGGCACTGGCTTGTTTAACGGCCCACAAACTAATGGTCGCTTTGTTCCGGAACAACAAACAGATTTTATTTTTACTGTAGCTGGCGAAGAGCTAGGATTTATTGGCAGTGGTGCAATTTTGATTTTGTATCTCATTTTGTTAATGCGAGGTTTCTCAATTGCACGGCGAACCAATGACCCCTTTGGACGATTAGTGTGTACCGGCGTGATTGCCTGGTTTGCTTTCCAGTTATTTGAAAACATCGGTATGACTTTGGGGTTAATGCCGATGACCGGTGTGCCTTTGCCATTTATTTCATATGGTGGCTCCTCGATGTTTGCCACTTTGATCGGATTTGGCTTATTACAAAATGTTCACGCTCGATTACGGGGTTAAATAGGCAAATTGCCCCTGCTCTGCCATAATTAGGCCACCAGTCCAGCGCGGCTCGCGATCAATCGCGAAACAAGCCCAGCGCGGACGGTACGGAAAACCCAACAGGATTTTTTAAGAAAACAGTCTGCACAGGCAGACATAAAGGATTTGGTGCCATGGCGATTGAGCCTAAAACACCGCGCAAGCGTGCGGTTAAAAAAGCATCTGCGAAAGCAGAAACCCCAGCTACAGAAGTGACTGAGGAAAAAAAGACAACTCGCAAGAAGTCAGCGGCAATTCCAGTCCCTATCTTCCAAGCAGCTCCAGAAAAGCCAGCAGCGAAAAAAGAAGCAACAGATGGCAAAGCACGCAAGAAGGTTGCCGACAAGAAGGAAAGCGCCGAAGTAACGGACAAGCCTTCCACTTCATCGGATTCAGCAGACTCAGATTCTGAAGATCGCACAAACCGCAATCGTCGCCGTCGCCGAGGTGGCCGTGGTCGTCGCAAGCCTGGTTCGGATTCGGCAAACGCAGAAAACAATGATGAGAATTCAAGTGAAGAGTCAGCAGATGAGAGTTCAGCTGAAAGCACAACATCTACTCGCCGTCGCCGTCGCCGTCGTGCAACTGGTGACGATGTAACACCTGGTGAGACTATTGAAGAAGATGGCGTAATCACAGTTGTTAAGGTTCGCGAAAAGCGCGAGCGTCCTGCACGAGCCGAACGCACAGAACGCAGCAACAATCGCAACCGTCGAGATCGCAATGATCGCAACGACAGATATGACCGCAATGACCGCGGTGGCCGTAGCGAATACCGCGAGCCATATCGCAAGCGCGGAACAATAATTACAGATGGCGAATTCTTAGCTCGCCGCGAAAATGTTGATCGCGAAATGCTGGTTCGCCAAATTGCAGATCGCACACAGATCGCTGTCATTGAAGATGGCGTAATGGTTGAGCACTATGTTAACCGCAATAGCAATCAGTCTTATGTTGGAAACGTTTACTTGGGCCGAGTACAAAATGTTCTTCCATCAATGGAGGCAGCATTCGTTGATATCGGCAAAGGTCGCAACGCAGTTCTATACGCTGCCGAAGTTAACTGGGATGCAGCCGGGATCTCAGAGTCCTCAACCCGCAAAATTGAAATGGCGCTAAAGACAGGCCAATCTGTACTAGTTCAGGTAACTAAAGATCCAATTGGACAAAAGGGTGCGCGCCTTACTAGCCAAATTTCATTGCCAGGACGCTATGTTGTTTATGTCCCAGGTGGCGGAGTATCAGGAATTTCAAAGCGCTTACCGGAAGAAGAACGAACACGTTTGAAGGCAATCTTAAAGAATTTAATTCCAGAAGAAGCAGGTGTGATTGTTCGTACCGCAGCCGAAGGAGTTAGCGAAGAAGATTTAACAAATGATGTTGCCCGCCTTAAGGCGCAATGGGAAGACATTTATGCCAAGAGCCAAAATGCAAACTTCCATCCACCAGCAGCCCTGTATGAAGAGCCAGATCTAGCTGTTCGTGTAATCCGCGATATCTTCAATGAAGATTTCCGCAAACTAACTGTTCAGGGCTCAACTGCTTGGGATGAAGTTACAAACTATCTTGGCTTTATCGCCCCGGAGCTAACTCAGAAAATTGAAAAATATACTGGCAATGGCGATTTGTTTGCTGATTTTCGTGTTGAAGAACAACTGGCAAAGGCTTTTGATCGCAAGGTATATCTACCATCTGGTGGATCACTTGTTATCGATCGCACCGAAGCGATGGTCGTTATCGATGTCAACACCGGAAAATTTATTGGTAAGGGTGGAAACCTGGAAGAGACTGTTACCAAAAACAACTTAGAAGCAGCCGAAGAAATTGCTCGTCAACTTCGTCTTCGTGACCTTGGTGGAATTGTTGTCATCGACTTCATCGATATGATTCTGGAATCAAACCGCGAAGCGGTACTGCGTCGCTTAGTTGAATGTCTTGGCCGTGATCGCACAAAGCACCAGGTCGCAGAGGTGACATCTCTTGGTCTTGTTCAAATGACACGCAAGCGCGTTGGCCAGGGATTAATCGAAGCTTTCTCGACAACATGTGATTCATGTAGCGGACGCGGAATTCATATTCACATGGAGCCGGTAAAGATGAAGGCACCAGCACCTGTTGTCGAATCTGCTAGCCCTGCACCAGAAGATTCAGCTGATGAAGAGGCCGAAGTAGCCACACCTGAAGAGGTAAAGGTCGAACCAAAGTCTGGTGGGCGAAAGCGCCGCCGTGCTTCCTCATCCGGCATCATCACCGCCTAGAGCTACATGCTTTTTAAGCCCAATTTGAGCATAAGGGCTCGATTGGGTACCCTTACCCCTCAACGCACAAACCTAAAGTTCGGAGAACTACGCACGTGGCAAATATCAAGTCTCAGATCAAGCGCATCAAGACCAACGAGAAGGCACGCCTTCGTAACAAGTCTGTGAGCTCATCTATCAAGACAGCCGTACGTAAGTTTCGCGACGCTGTAGCTGCAGGAGATGCAGCTGCGATCACAACTGAACTCCGCGCTGCATCACAATCACTCGATGTTGCGGTCCAAAAGGGCGTTCTTCATAAGAACTCGGCAGCAAACAAGAAGTCTTCAATGGCTAAGGCAGCTGCCAAAGCCGGCGCACGTTAATCCCTTTACTTTAAAGCGAGGCTAGGTTCATGCCTGCAATTTCACTTGCTAAGGCGCCGCAACCAGCATCAACAAATCCGGCGCAGATTCGTAACTTCTGCATCATTGCCCACATCGATCACGGTAAATCAACTCTTGCCGATCGCATGTTGGGAATCACCGAAGTAGTCGAGGCTCGCAATATGCGCGCGCAGTATCTAGATCGTATGGATATTGAACGCGAACGCGGAATCACCATTAAATCCCAAGCGGTTCGTTTGCCCTGGCGCTCATCTATAGATGGTGGCGAATACATCTTGAACATGATCGATACGCCAGGTCACGTTGACTTTACCTACGAAGTATCGCGCTCGCTGGCGGCATGCGAAGGCGCAGTTCTGCTCGTAGATTGCGCGCAAGGAATTGAAGCACAGACGCTGGCTAACCTTTATCTTGCAATGGAAAACAATCTCACAATTATTCCTGTACTCAATAAAATTGATTTACCTAACGCCCAACCGGAAAAGTTTGCAGCAGAGCTTGCCCGCTTAATTGGTTGCCAACCAGAAGATTGTTTGCGCGTTTCTGGAAAAACCGGCGATGGTGTTGCAGAGTTATTAGATCAAATCGTGGCACAAATCCCGGCACCTGTCGGAGATCCAGCTGCACCAGCTCGCGCGTTAATTTTTGACTCTGTCTATGATGCTTATCGCGGAGTTGTTACCTATGTTCGTGTAGTCGATGGACACTTATCACCACGCGAACAAATTCAAATGTTTTCAACTGGTGTGCGACATGAAGCACTTGAAGTTGGTGTAATTTCACCTGAACCACTTGCCGGCAAAGGGCTTGGAGTGGGCGAAGTAGGGTATTTAATTACGGGCGTAAAAGATGTTCGTCAGTCTCGTGTGGGTGACACAATTACGACCTACAACAACCCAACAAAGACCGCCCTTTCTGGCTATAAAGATCCCAAGCCAATGGTTTTCTCAGGATTATTTCCGCTAGATGGTGCTGATTTTCCTATCCTTCGTGAAGCGCTAGATAAGTTGCAGCTCAATGATGCCGCCCTCGTATACGAACCAGAAAGCTCTGCCGCCCTTGGTTTTGGTTTCCGTTGTGGTTTCTTAGGCCTGCTGCATATGGAAATCGTGCGTGAGCGCTTAGAGCGCGAGCACAAGTTAAATCTTATTTCAACTGCGCCAAACGTTGTATACAACGTAACTATGGATGATGGAAAGTCAGTACGCGTTACCAATCCATCCGAGTTTCCAGATGGCAAGGTAGCGGCAGTATTTGAACCAATTGTTAAATCAACTATTTTGGCACCATCTGAATACATCGGAACAATCATGGAGCTCTGCCAAGATCGTCGTGGAGTGTTGCTCGGCATGGATTACATCTCTGAAGATCGCGTTGAAATCAGATACGACTTGCCACTGGCAGAAATTGTCTTTGACTTCTTTGATCAGTTAAAGAGCCGCACAAAGGGTTACGCCTCACTTGATTACGAAGAAAAGGGTGAGGCCGAAGGCAACTTGGTCAAGGTCGACATTTTGCTGCAAGGTGAAGCGGTAGATGCATTTAGCGCAATTGTTCACCGTGATAAGGCATACGCATACGGAGTCATGATGACCGGCAAACTGCGCGAGTTAATCCCGCGCCAGCAGTTTGAAGTTCCGATTCAGGCAGCAATTGGTGCGCGTATTATTGCTCGCGAAAGTATTCGTGCGATCCGTAAAGATGTTTTGGCTAAATGTTATGGCGGAGATATTTCTCGTAAGCGCAAGCTTCTAGAAAAGCAAAAAGAGGGTAAGAAGCGCATGAAGATGGTGGGCCGCGTTGAAGTTCCACAGGAAGCTTTCGTTGCTGCTTTGGCCACAGATGCAGATATCGAACAGATTAAGGCTGCTCGTAAAGCAGGGCAATGACGCTCTCTTTCTACGTACATATCCCGTACTGCATTAAACGCTGCGGCTACTGTGATTTCAATACCTACACACCAAGTGAGCTACAAGATGGTGCAACTTTAGAAATCGTCAGCAATGATTACATCGATGCCGTTTTGCGCGAACTAGAAGCTGCACCGACAGATATGGTTCCAACCATTTTCTTTGGTGGGGGAACGCCATCTTTGTTACCGGCAGCTGATTTAGGTCGAGTAATCACTGCGATCAAGGCCCGCAACGGTCTAGCTGCAGATTGTGAAATCACCTTAGAAGCAAATCCTGATTCGGTGACTGCTGAAAAGTTAGCCCGTTATCTGGAAGTTGGATTTAATCGCATTTCCTTCGGCATGCAATCTGCAAAACCTCATGTGTTAGCTGCACTTGATCGCACACATAGTCCTGCAAATGTTGAAAAAGCGATCTCTCTGGCCAGGGCTGCTGGATTTGAATCTATAAGTGTGGATTTAATTTATGGAACACCTGGTGAATCGTTAGAGGATTGGCGCGAAACTGTCACAGCTGCACTTGCCTTAGATATCGATCACATCAGCGCATATGCACTAATCGTTGAAACCGGTACCAAACTTGCAGCCCAAATCAAGCGCGGTGATTTAACAATGCCCGATGATGATTTGATGGCAGATATGTATTTACTGGTTGATCAATTGTGCGAACAAGCAGGTCTTACTTGGTATGAATTATCCAACTGGTCTAAGCCAGGACATCAATGCCGCCACAACATTGCGTACTGGCACAATAAAAACTGGTGGGGACTGGGACCTGGTGCACATTCACATATTGATGCCAAGCGCTTTTGGAACGTGAAGCACCCAACAACATATAAACAAAAACTGTTTGCTGGGGAGTCTCCTATTGCAGAGAGCGAGAATTTGACCCCTGAACAAACCAAAGATGAAGCGATCTTGTTAGGCATCAGAATGCGCGAAGGCTTACAGATAGAGCTGTTAGAGCCTCATCAGATGGAGCTCTTGGCCACCTACCGAGAAAATGGTTTTGTTCAACTGCGCGATGATCGCGTCTTGCTGACCCCTGCGGGTCGTTTGATTGCAGATCGAATCGTGCGAGAAATAACTATCTAGTACCCTTGGCACAAATGTCATCACGTCGTCTAGAAATCCTCCGCGCAATTGTCGATGAGTACGTTGCGACCCAAGAACCTGTCGGCTCAAAATCAATTGCCGATCGTCATGGTTTGGGAATTTCACCTGCCACGATTCGAAATGAAATGGCAGTTTTAGAAGATGAGGGCTTAATTACTCAACCTCATACAAGCGCTGGGCGTATCCCGACCGTTCGTGGTTACCGAGTTTTCGTAGATAAATTGGCAACGGTAAAACCATTGTCATCTGCCGAGCGTCGCGGCATTGAAACTTTTTTAGAAAGCTCCAATGATTTAGAAGAGTTACTCAAAAGATCAGCAAAGTTGTTGGCCGATATCACCAAGCAAGTTGCTGTTGTTACCTATCCAATTCTTGGCGAAGGCCGCGAGAAGATGGCAATTTCAGGAACTGCCAATTTGGCACGATCTGGTGAGGATCTAGGATTAACACTTTCTCCAATTCTTGAAGCACTGGAAGAACAAGTGGTTGTTCTTCGTTTACTTGATGAAGTTCATTCAACTGTCCATGTACGAATCGGTACAGAACAAAACGAACACAACTTGCGCGCTACATCGCTAGTTTCAGTCGGTTATGGCAATGCAGATTCACCACTGGGCAGTATGGGAATTCTTGGACCAACCCGAATGGATTACGCAGGATCAATGGCAGCAGTTGACGCCGTTGCCCGCTATGTCGGTCGCTTTATAACTGAAGGTGCATAAGTGAGCGATCATTATCAAACGCTTGGTGTTTCAAAAGGTGCAACGGCAGATGAAATTAAAAAGGCTTATCGCAAACTTGCCCGCGAACTGCATCCAGATGTAAATCCTGACCCAAAGACACAAGAAAAATTTAAGGAAGTAACCGAGGCATACGATGTTTTGGGGGATCCACAAAAGCGCCAGTCATATGACATGGGTGGTAGCAATCAATTTGGGGGAGCAAACTTTGGCGGCGGCTTTAGCGACATCATGGATGCATTTTTTGGGGGCGGTGGATCACGCGGACCTCGTCCACGTACTCGCGCTGGACAAGATTCACTGATTCGAATTCAAGTTGATTTGAATGAAGCCTGCTTTGGAACAGAACGAGAAATCACAGTTGAATCCGCGGTTGTTTGTCCAAAGTGCACAGGTACAGGCTGCCAAGATGGGCAACATCCTGAAGTGTGTGTGGCTTGTAAAGGACGGGGCGAAACACAACAAGTTGTTCGCTCTGTAATCGGACAGGTGATGACATCTCGCCCATGTAATGCTTGCCAAGGATATGGAAGCGTTATCAAACTGCCCTGCCGCGAATGCGCAGGCGAGGGACGAGTACGCAGCCGACAAACAATTGATGTAAAAATTCCTGCCGGTGTTGAAACAGGAAACAGAATTCAAATGTCAGGTCGTGGAGAAGTTGGCGCAGGTGGCGGACCAGCTGGTGATTTGTATGTAGAAATCGTGGAAGAGCGCCATGAATACCTGGTACGAGATGGCGACACCTTGCACATGTCATTAGAGGTAACCATGATCGCTGCAGCGCTCGGTACAACAGTGACCGTTGAATCATTAGATGGCCCAGTAGATATCAACATCAAGCCTGGTACTCAAAGTGGAACTCCAATTGTTGTAAAAAGCAAGGGAATGACCCGACTTCGCCGCGGTGATCGCGGAGACTTAATTGTTCATATCGAAGTTATTACTCCAACAAAACTGAGCAAAGATGAAGAAAAGATTTTGCGCTCATTTGCTGAAGCACGAGGTGAAAAAGCCAATGAAGCCCATGTGAAGGGCCAAGACGGATCAATCTTTAGCAAGCTCAAGGGAGTGTTTCACAAGTAATGTTCACCCTCTTCTTCGTAGCTGATCTACCCACAACCGTCGGCAGTTCTTACGAATTTGCTAACGATGATGCTAATCATGCAATTCGTGTTTTGCGCATGCAGGCTGGCGCAGAGTTCATGCTCAGTGATGGTCATGGTGCTTGGTCCCAGGTTAAAGCGACTGAAGTAAAGAAAAAGTCTATGCAGGTACAGGTTATTGATTCAGGTTTCCAAGAGGCACTGGCCACAACAATTACCGTTGTGCAGGCCTTGCCCAAGGGTGATCGAGCAAAAGAAGCAATTGAATTGTTAACTGAAGCCGGTGTTGACCGCATCATCCCGTGGTCTTCGGCACGCAGCATTGGTAAGGGTTCAGATAAGTTTTCAATCACCGCACGCGAGGCAAGCAAGCAATCCCGCAGATTTAGAATCCCTGAAGTAACAGAATTAGCTACAACTGCCCAGATATGTGAAGCAATCAAGATTAGCGATCTGGCAATTGTTTTCCATGAAAGTGCAACACAGAAATTATCTGACCAGGTTTCCTCGCACAATGTTGCGCACCTACTAATCATTATCGGACCAGAAGGTGGCTTAACCGATGAAGAGATTGCAGCCTTTACCAGCAGCGGAGCCAAAGTGGCGTTGTTAGGTCGGCCTGTTTTGCGCTCTGCACATGCTGGTATCGCAGCGGTTTCTGCTGTATCTGCGTTACTAAAGGTATGGTGAGGACATGGCGCTAGATCCAAACTGCATCTTCTGTAAAATTATTGAAGGTCAGATCCCGGCTGACTTTGTTTTTCGTAATGAAAATGTTGTCGCTTTTAATGACCTGAATCCTCAAGCGCCAACGCATGTGCTGTTGGTGCCCACTTTGCACACAGAAAATGCTGTGGGTCTTGCCCGCAACAGCGCCACCATGACTGCAGACCTTTTCTTGGCCGCAGACCACATCGCCACAGAACGCGGACTAGTCGGATACCGAACAGTCTTTAATACCGGAGAAGCTGCCGGCCAGAGCGTTTTCCACGCTCACCTGCACCTCTTGGGTGGGCGTGCCATGGCATGGCCACCGGGTTAAAGATAGATTTACCCGCATATGGAGCGAACGCTGATCACCGTACCTAACGCCATTCCCATGGTTGCAGTTGTAGGTCCGCATGATGACAACTTACGAGAAGTAGAAGCTGCTTTCCCATCCGTAAACATCACAGTGCGCGGGAATGAAATTACTTTGCGTGGACCACATGCAGATTGTGCAAAGTTAGAAAACTTGTTTAACGAGCTCATGGTTGTAATCCGCAGCGGCAACAACTTAAATGTGGATGCCGTAAAGCGTGCCATCGAAATGTTGGAACACAACCCCGTTGATCATCCAGCTGAAGTGATGTCACTCAACATTGTTAGCAATCGCGGTCGCACAATTAGACCAAAGACTGCCAACCAAAAGCGCTATGTTGATGCGATCGAAGATCACACAATCACATTTGGTATCGGTCCAGCTGGTACCGGAAAGACTTATCTTGCAATGGCTATGGCAGTTGCCGCCTTGCAAGCAAAGAAGATCAACCGAATCATCTTGACCCGACCAGCGGTAGAAGCTGGTGAAAACTTAGGTTTCTTGCCCGGAACCTTAAGCGAGAAGATCGATCCGTACCTGCGCCCGCTCTTTGACGCGCTACATGACATGATCGATATCGATACGGTCCCGCGCTTAATGCAATCTGGAATCATTGAAGTTGCACCGCTTGCATACATGCGTGGTCGCACCTTAAATGATGCGTTTATCATCTTGGATGAGGCTCAAAATACAACACCTGAACAAATGAAAATGTTCTTGACCCGCTTGGGCTTTGGTTCAAAAATGGTAATTACAGGTGATGTGACACAAATTGATCTACCAAATGCCCAAAGCTCAGGGCTAAAAGTCGTTCGAGATATTTTGAAAGACATAGATGACATCGCCTTCTTAGAACTAACCGCAGAAGATGTTGTACGCCATCGCCTAATTGGAGACATTGTTAAGGCATATGACAAGTTTGATGTAGCACGCCAAGCATTGCGACCAATCCGCCAACAATGACCGTTGAAGTTACAAACACTTCAGGGCAGTTAGTTCCGGCCACTGAAATACATTCGCTACTTACCTTTGCTTTACTGGCCCTTGATTTGAACCCAGAATGTGAAATCAATGTTTCATTTGTTGATGATGAACACATGACCGAACTGCATATCAAATGGATGGATGAACCAGGAACCACCGATGTGCTTTCATTTCCAATGGATATGCCAGAAGCACCAGGACAAGCCGTAACACTTGGCGATATCGTCATTAGTCCTGTTGTTGCCGAGCAACAAGCAGCACAACAAGGACATTCAACCAATCATGAAATCTTCATCCTGGCCACACACGGGTTGCTCCACATTGTTGGCTATGACCATGCGGACAAAACGGAAGAAAAAGTAATGTTTGAGCTTCAGGAGAAAATTGTAAAGGATTGGCAGAAGGGTCTATGAGTCCAATAGCAATCATCAGCATCATCGCGCTACTTGTATTTGCAGGCTTCTTGGCTGCATCAGAATCTGCATTGACTTCGATTTCACGCGTTGTAATTGAAGAAATAGAAGGCAAGCGGGGGGCAGCGCTTTTGCGTAAATACACCGCACAGCCAGCCAGATACCTGAATGTTATTTTGCTTGTTCGTAAACTATGTGAATTTACAGCAACCGTTTTGTTAGCAGTTATCTTGCTGCGCAATTATTCAAGCGCCCAAGCCATGGCGTTAACTGTTGCCATAATGGTCGTACTTTCCTACGTTGTAGTCGGAGTCGGACCGCGCACACTTGGCAAACAGCAACCACACAAATATGCCAGGTACGGAATCATCGTTGCTTACGGCTTAGCTTTCTTGTTGGGCCCTGTAACCAAACTTCTGATCTCTGTTGGTAACGCACTCACCCCAGGTAAGGGTTTTAGATCTGGTCCCTTCACATCAGAAGCTGAACTTCGAGATCTGGTGGATCAAGCACACGAGCGCGGCCTGGTGGAATCTGACGAGCACGAAATGATTCACTCAGTGTTCGAACTTGGTGACACCTTGGTGCGTGAATTAATGGTTCCTCGCACAGACATGGTGTGGGTTGAAAAAGATAAGAGTTTGCGTCAGGGATTATCGCTAGCGCTGCGAAGTGGTTATTCACGAATTCCAGTAATTGGTGATGGCATCGACAACATCGTTGGAATCGTCTATGTCAAAGATTTAGCGAAGCGCGCGCTAGATCACCACGAGGCTGAACACACTGAAAAAATTGAACAATTAATGCGCCCGGCCAACTTTGTGCCCGAGATCAAAATGGCAGATGATCTGTTAAAAGAGATGCAGAAGAATCAGATTCACCTTGCAATCGTTGTTGATGAATACGGCGGCACAGCAGGAATCATCACGATTGAAGACATCATCGAAGAAATCGTCGGTGAAATCGAAGATGAGTATGATGATGGCGAAGAGGATTTCACATGGTTAAGCGCCGATAAGGGCCGGGCAAAGGCAACTTTGCACATTGAAGATTTAGCTGATGAGTTAAAGATTGAAATTGAAAAAGCTGAGTTTGAAGACATTGACAGTATCGGTGGATTAATGGCGCAAAAACTTGGCCGAGTACCAATTGCTGGTTCAACTATTTCTTGGCACGGGTGGTCGATTACATCAGAGCGCCCAATAGGTCGCCGTCGCCGAATTTCATCAGTTCTAGTCGAGCGCCTTGCCGAAGAGATTGAGGACGCCGAGTAACGATAGAATGCGCTAATGCGTATCGTTCGATTCACTCCAGGTCCAGATGCCGGCTTAGGCCAAGATCCACTCTTTGGCATCCTCGAAGATGACGCAACCATCAGCATCATCAGCGGAGATCCCATTTATTCAGGGATCCAAAAGACGGCCGCAAAGATTGAACTGAACAAAGTTCGCTTGTTGGCTCCAATCATTCCAAGATCCAAGGTTGTTTGCATCGGCAAGAACTATGCAGATCACGCCGCCGAAATGGGTGGGGTAGTACCTGAAGAACCAATCATTTTCCTCAAGCCAAACACATCTGTCATTGGTCCCAATGACACAATCGTTTGGCCAGAAATGTCAGAGCGCGTAGATCACGAAGCAGAACTCGCAATTGTTATTGGGCGAATTTGTAAAGATGTACCGAAAGAGCGCGTGAATGATGTGATCTTTGGATACACAATCGCAAATGATGTAACCGCTCGCGATTTGCAAAGCAAAGATGGACAGTGGACTCGGGCAAAGAGTTTCGACACCTTTTGCCCGATCGGCCCATGGGTAGATACAGATTTTGTTCCTGGTACTCAGAAAATTACTGCCACAGTGGGCGATCAAGTAAAGCAAGCTGGGCATTTAAATGACATGATTTTCGATGTGCCAGCAATTATTAACTTTGTCTCACGCGTTATGACGTTGCTTCCTGGTGACATTATTTTGACCGGAACACCAGCAGGTATCGGCCCGATGGTTGTGGGCGAAAAGGCAACCATGGCAATTGAAGGTCTTGGCGAACTAACAAACAAGGTGGCAGCTCAGTAAATGACAACTAAACCAGTAAAAGTTCGTTTTGCACCATCTCCAACCGGTGATCTGCATGTCGGAAATATTCGTACAGCGCTCTTTGATTGGGCCTATGCCCGTCACACCGGCGGAACATTTTTGTTTCGTATCGAAGATACCGATACCACCCGAGTAACAGATGAGTACATCAACGCAGCGATTGACACCCTTAAATGGCTAGGTCTTGATTGGGATGAAGGTCCAGAAGTCGGTGGCGACAACGGTCCTTACCTGCAATCTCAACGCCTAGATATTTATGCATCATGGGCACAAAAGTTTTTGGATCAAAAAGATGCCTACCACTGCTACTGCTCACCAGATGAGTTAGAAGCTGTGCGCGAAGCACAACGTAAGGCAAATGTTGCACCTGGCTACAACGGACATTGCCGCGAACTAACCACAGAGCAAATTGCTGCCTACAAAGCGCAAGGTCGCGGGGCAGTCGTTCGCATGCGTATGCCTGATGGCAGCACAACATTTAACGACCTCATCCGCGGTGATGTCTCCTTTGATCACAATTTTGTACCAGACTTTGTTTTGGTTCGAGCCGATGGTTCGCCTTTGTACACCTTGGCTGTTGCAGTTGATGATATTTTGATGAAGGTAACCCACGTACTGCGCGGAGAAGATTTGTTGTCATCTACTCCTCGCCAGATTCGTGTCTACCAAGCAATGGGTGTCGCCCCAGCTGATTATCCGCTTTTTGCACACCTACCATTTGTTATGGGCCAGGACAATGCAAAACTTTCTAAGCGAAATGGCGAAGTCTCAATCGCCTGGTATCGCGAAATGGGTTTCTTGCCTGAAGCAATCTGTAATTACTTGGCACTTCTTGGTTGGTCGCCGGGGGATGATCTAGAAAACATCACGATGAAGCAGTTAACTGAAATGTTTACTGTTGAAAAAGTTCACAGTTCACCTGCGCGCTTTGATATGAAAAAACTGGAAGCAATCAATGGTGACAAGATCCGCGCGTTGACTCTTGATGAGTTCCTCAAATGGTCATTACCATTTTTGACTAAGGCCGAGGTCATCACTGGTACCGAAGCGGAAATTGAATTGGTCAAGAAAGCCCTGCCACTTATTCAAGAGCGCATCATTATGCTGAACGAAGTTCCAAAGATGCTCAAGTTCTTGTTTACAACTAAATTTGCAGTAGATGCTGAAAGTGTTTCCAAGATTACAGATGATGGATCGAAGGAGATCTTGAAGCGTTCTCTGAAAGAATTGGAAACTGTTACTGAATGGACGCATGAAAATATCGAAGCAGTACTTCGCGCATCACTGATCGATGAGATGGCGCTCAAGCCACGCATCGCATTTACCGCTTTGCGTATTGCAACCACCGGCAGCACAATTTCTCCACCGCTATTTGAGTCAATGGAGCTACTAGGCAAAGAGGCCTGTTTGCTGCGTATAAACGCGGGCTTGGCACTATAAATCCGCTGGTATTCTTTGCACTTGCACGACAAGGCCTAGCAATCCACGATTGTGTGGCCCTTGGGGTATGGGGTAATTGGCAGCCCTGCTGATTCTGGTTCAGTAAGTCTAGGTTCGAGTCCTGGTACCCCAGCGCAGTACAGCACTACAACTAAATATGTTTTGTCCTAGTTAAGAAAAGGCATGGCCCCGTCGTCTAGCGGCCTAGGACTCTGGCTTCTCAAGTCAGCTACGAGGGTTCGAATCCCTTCGGGGCTACAACAGATATCTCTCTTCTCGCACCACACTGCGGGGAGGGAGATTTTCATTTCAGGCTTTCGATCAAATAAGAGTAATGGTTTTCTCGCCTGGATTAAATTCAAGCAAATCAGCTCGATGTCCAACGGCAATGTCACCGCAATTGCTAAGCCCCATGCGTTTGGCAGCTCTTGTAGAAGTTGCTGCAACGGCTTCCGGAATTGAGAGACCAAGTTCATTGATTGCATTCAAGAAAACTGTATCCATAGTTAAAGTGCTTCCAGCCAGTGCACCATTTGATTCTAGGCGCGCGATTGAATCCTTTACAATTACAGGTAGTTTTCCGATCGTGTAATTGCCGTCTATCCCTCCAGCCGCTGCCATTGCATCTGTAACAAAGATCAACCTGTCACCCACGGCGGTATGGATATCTTTTGCTATTGAAAAAGGTAAGTGATGCCCGTCTAAAATTAACTCGATCGACAATCTTTCATCTGTGATTACATATGAGGCAAATGTGTCTTCACCTAATTTTTTGTCCATGGCATTCAAAAAATGGGTAATAATGGTTCCACCTGCATTTGTTCCATTGGCAGCGTCTTTGAATCCACCATCTGTGTGACCAAGTGCAACTCGCACACCCATAGACTGAAGAAAGGTAATTGCTTCAATTGCTCCCGGCAGTTCTGGGGCAATAGTGATCATGGAGATTGAACCCTGAGCAATGAGCAGCAGATCTTTTAAGTCAGAAATTTCTGGATTGATCAGGAGCGAAGGATCATGTGCGCCACATCGTGCATGTGATAGATATGGACCTTCTAAGTGAATTCCGGCAATTTGTCCTGAAGCCACAAATGGTTTGAGTTTTTCTATCTGATGCTTCAAAGTCTCCAAAGGCTCTGTGACTAGTGATGCGAACAATGAAGTGGTTCCATGCCCGCGATGAGTTTGAATTACTGAATGTACTTCTCCAGGCGTGAGAGCTGAAAAGTATTTACCGCCTCCACCATGACAATGAATGTCAACAAAGCCAGGAATCAAAACTCCATCAATTACTTGGTCAGGGTTCGGGTTAAGCCCAGAGTTCACAGCTCGGATTTCATCTCCAGAAATTTCAACCCATGTTGCATCCACTAGCTCACCAGCAATTACTGCAGATTTCGCTTGAATGATCACGACGCAAGGATACTTCAAGAGTTGCAGGAAGATAAGACCACCACAATTTAGGTAGTCCGCGAAGGCTACAAACTAATTAGCCGATTAGTTCGCGGTTGCGCTTAACTTCGCGCTCGTGATTACAGGCACGTTCAGTATGTGTGTCATAACAAGGATCACACAACAAAACTAGTTGATGGCATTCAGGTTTTTGACAGTTTCTAAACTGTTTGGTTTTGTCGCCACATTCTGCGCACTCACCAATTAACTTGGTGTGATCACTAAAATCAATAGTTAGACGATCATCGAAGGTGTACAAAGAACCTTCCCACAAGCCATCGTCGCCAAACTTATTACCGTAACGGACGATCCCGCCCTTAATTTGGTAGACCTCTTTGAAGCCACGGTTTTTCATTACAACAGACAAGATTTCGCAGCGAATTCCGCCGGTGCAGTAAGTAACAATTGGCTTATCTTTCATGTGGTCGTACTTGCCACTTTCAATTTCAGCCACAAAGTCATGAGTTGTTTCAACATCTGGCACAACAGCATCCTTAAACTTGCCGACTTTGGCTTCAAATGCGTTACGACCATCGAAGAAGAAAACATCATCCCCGCGTTCTTCGACCAACTTGTTAACCTCTTCAGGGCGCAAATGAACCCCGCCACCAATGACCCCATTTTCATCAACCTTGATTTCATCAGGGTTTCCAAAAGCGACAAGCTCTGGTCGAATCTTGATCTTTAACTTGGGGAAATCATTGCCAGTTCCATCAGACCATTTGAAATCGATCTTCTTAAACCCAGGATAGGCCTTTGTAGCCTTTACATACTTCTTAAGATCTTCCATCTTGCCGCCCAAAGTTCCGTTGATTCCGTGGGGCGAAACAATAATGCGACCTTTAATTCCAAGGGATTCACACAAAGCCTTTTGCCACAGTTTCATAGCAGCGGTATCTGTAATCGGCGCAAAGCCGTAATACAGAATTACCTTGTCTAAGTCCATGGACTCATTCTAACGCTAGGGCTGGTTAGACTAAAAACCATGAAGAGGCTACGCGGACTTAGGCAGGCATCTCACTTTGGACCAACCGTAATTGTCACCACAATCGCATTTGGTTTCGGCACCTATTACTGGTGGGAAGGTCCGGCATATGTGATTGCATTTACTGTTGCATCCGGCCAGTTAGTCGTTGGCTGGAGTAATGATCTTTATGATTACAAAGATGACCTTGCCCATAACCGCACGAATAAGCCACTCGTATCTGGCCTTATAACGAAGCAGTACTTACAGATGTGGTTGGGCTTCATGGTCCCATTTTCATTTACTGCAAACCTACTTGGACCACTTGGAATTAAAGGCGGGCTTGTCTACATGTTGGGCGTTGGCTGTGGGGTTGCTTATAACTTCTACTTTAAGTTCTCAGTACTTTCACCTTTGCCATTTGCAATCGCATTTGCTGCACTTCCATCGTCGATTGCAGTCTCAAAAGAGATTAACCCACCGCTCTGGATGTTATTAGGCGGCTCAATATTTGGAATGGCCGCACATTTTATTAATGTGATTAAAGATATGGAGCAAGACAACATCAGCGGTATTGAAGGCTTGCCCCAAAGACTTGGGACCAAGAACTCGATCATCACTGCTGCATCCCTGATTATTGTGGGGCTGATAGCCGTATTCGCCACTGCCTAGACCGGCGAGCAGACTCACCTTTTTAGATAAGTTATCCTGTAGCCATGAGCAAAACAGTTAACACATCCACGATCCGTCGCTACAACATCATCGCTGGAATTTTCCACCTAGTCCAAATGGTTGCAGTCTTGGCACTTGCCAATGACTTCACACTTCCAATCGTGGCCCGCTATATGTCAGGCCCACCGGGAACAACATTTGCAGAACCAATCACAGTGCTAGACACTCCTGTTGGCCTTGCCGTTGCAATCTTTCTAGGCCTATCTGCCTTCTTTCATTTCCTTGTCGCCTCACCACAATTTTTCGATCGTTACAGCACCGGACTAACTCAGAATCGCAATTACTTCCGCTGGGTTGAATACTCCGTTAGCTCATCAGTAATGATCGTATTGATTGCACAAATCGTCGGTGTTGCAGACGTCGCAGCAATCATTGCAATCTTCGGAGTCAACGCTTCCATGATTTTGTTCGGCTGGCTCCAAGAAAAGTACGAGACTCCAGGAAATGGTGGCTGGCTTCCATTTATCTTCGGCTGCATCGCTGGAATCGTTCCATGGTTCGCACTTGTTTTCTATGTTCTATCTATCGGGGGAATCGCTGACACCACAGCGCCTGCATTTGTCCTTGGAATCGTAATCTCGCTCTTTGTTTTGTTTAACATATTTGCAATCGTGCAGTACCTGCAATACAAAAAGGTTGGCAAATGGTCTGATTACCTGCGCGGTGAAAAGACTTATATAACCCTGTCTCTTGTTGCTAAATCAGCACTTGCTTGGCAGATATTTGCTTCGACCTTGATCCAATAACAACCCTCAACCTTTTTAGAAAGTGAACACAATGTCATTTGTCATGTACTCAACATCGTGGTGCGGCTACTGCAAGCGGCTGAAATCGCAATTAGCTGACCTTGGTATCACCTTCGAAGAGATCAACATCGAAGAAGTCGAAGGAACCGCCGAGATCGTCGAAAAGGTAAACGGCGGCAATCGCACAGTGCCTACATTGGTCTTTAGCGATGGGGCCGCAATGACTAACCCATCTGCCAAGCAGGTCGTAGATAAGTTGGCTGAACTCAAGGGGTAGTACCCTGCTTTTTTGTCGGTCGCGCTGCGTAAACTAAAACCATGAGTATCCGCTTTCGCAGGTCCATGAAGTTAATGCCAGGTGTACGCCTTAACTTCAATAAAGATTCCGTCGGAATGTCATTCGGGGTTCCAGGTGCCAGATACACAATCAACTCAAAAGGCCGCCGCACCGTTTCTACCGGAATTCCTGGCACAGGTTTATACAACGTTGAAACTTTAAGTAGTGGCCGTAGAACTACTCGCCAACAAGCCAACGCATCCTCTGAGCAATCAGAATCGGGCCCATATGAACCGCCAGCTAATCTGCGACCACATTTGTTCTCAAAAAAAGCTGAGCGTGAGTTCTACGCATTCCTCCGCGACATCTTCAAGTACGACGAACAAGACACCCCAGATCAAGCCATCGAAAAAGCCACCGCCCTGCAAGCAAAGTTCCCAGCCCTGAAGTACAGCCTTGATCTGATCAAATTCCTTTACGCCGTGAAGGGCAGTTCCACAGCTGACTCTGTCAGCTACCAATGGGGGACGGAGCTATGGGCCAATCGCACGGCTGTATTCAATGACAAGTATGTCCGCAAGTATTTCAGTGGCATCACTCCACAAGTATCAATTACCACCGGCATCGCCACTTCCAGTATCTACAACGATCAAACCTTGGGCCACATCTATGTCGAGCTATTGCAGCAAATGAACAAGAGCGCTGAAGCCTTTGCAATCTTGGAACTAATGGAACCCAATCAACTCATCGCTATCTCCATCGCCGACCTTGAACTTCAGGAAAAAAAGTATGAGGATGCAATCGAAACCACAGAAGATATCGAAAACGAGGATGATGCCACCGCCATGCTCTTAATCTTGCGCGGTATCGCTTTTCGCGAGCAGGGCATGAACGATGCCTCCCTTGAATGCCTTAAGCGAGCCCTTGCCAAGAAAGATCGCAGCGAAGGCTTGCTCCACCGCGCATTATTTGAACGCGCCGAAACCTATGTGCGATTGAAGAAAAAGGCGATGGCGATCAAAGACCTAGAAAAAATTCTGGTTGATAACTCTGATTACCCAGCGGTCGAAGAAAAACTAGCCAAACTCAAGGCTTAAACAATGTCAGAAATAATTGTTGTAACCGATGGCCAATGCCGCTTTTGCGAAGCATCTATGGCCTGGGTTGCCAAAAAGGTCGTGGTCAATCCCATTGCCTATCAAAACGCTGACTTATCCCAATACGACCTTACCTACGAACAATGCTCCAAAGCGGTTCATGTACTGCACGCAGGCAAGATCTATGTCGGAGCTGATGCAATCGCATACTTACTAGGACTTCGCCGAAATTGGATTCTGGGTTTCATCGTTCGTGCCTCAGGACCGCTCGGCCGATTTGGTTACAGATGGGTCGCAGACCATCGCAACTCATGGCTGATTCGCACCGCAACAAAGCTAATCGAACGCTCCCTGTAATAACCTTGCGCCATGATTAGTTTTGGCATTCGCGGAGTAATAGAAGGTTTTTACGGCAAACCGTGGACGCATGATGAACGACTCGACATGCTTAACTTTCTGGCTAAGACAAATTTGAATACTTATTTTCTGGCTCCTAAGGACGAGCCAGGCCATAGACGTAGTTGGCAGGAGTTACGTCCAAAATCAGAGCTGACGAAGTTAAGTGAATTAGTCACACATGCACATGCAAATGGCATTGCTTTTGGAACTGCAGTTTCACCAGGACAGACAATTGTTTATTCAGCTGCATCAGAATTGGCCGCCCTCAAGGGCAGATTGAAACAGTATCTAGATCTTGGAATCAATTTAGTGGGCGTTTTCTTCGATGATATTCCTAATGATTTTCAGTCCAAAGAGGATGCAGCAACTTTTGAAACATTCGCCCAGGCACATGCTTGGCTGGGCAATCAGGTCTATGAATGGTTAGAAAAGGATTACCCAGCTGCGCAATTGATATTGTGCCCAAATGTATATCGTGGCACTGGACATGAAGAATATTTGCTCGAGCTTGGGAAGCTACTTAACTCCAAGGTTCAGTTATTGTGGACTGGACTGCAGATTTGTTCTTATCGACTAGATGTTCGTGATGCAGTTATTTTTGAAGAAAATGCTCATCGAAAGCCACTGTATTGGGATAACTATCCCGTCAATGATGTTGCGATGACTCACGAACTACACATTGGTCCACTACGCGCTCGTGAATCTGGGCTAGTTCACCACAGCGAAGGTTTACTCGCTAATCCCATGGGGCAAGCCGAAGCATCAAAGATCGCACTCTGGACAATCGCAGAATATTTAAATGATTCCTATAGTTATGATCCTGACGCTGCCTGGGATAGAGCATTGGCTGAATTGATTAACGATGAAAATGATCGAATTGCTTATCGAAACTTCGCCCGCACATCTCTTGGTTCATGCCTCAATGATGATGCCGCACCAGAGTTTTCAGCAGCATTAGCGCAGGTTGCATTTAACTATCGACTAGGCAAGATGTCAGTTGCAGTCGCGCAACTAAAGGCTATTGCAGCTGAGATCGCCTCTGCCAGTTCCGTGATTCAATCGCCTAACTTTTCAAACCTTAAGTTGGCGGCTGAGTCCGAGCCATGGGTTGTTCATTATCAGCGCGGAGGAGAAATCTTAGATCTCCTTGCCAAGAATTTAGAAGGTCATGCCGATGGGGGTTATGTACAGTCGTTAGCCGATGAGACATTGACCTGGCGAAGTCGCATCTTCGGCGATTCGCTTCACATGTTTTTGGGCGAACTCGCCGATGACTTAAATTCTGAGGAATTTCATTGACACGGACTATTTGTCAGCAATAATCTCCGAACAATGCGCCCGCTGTGGCAGTGGGTGGCTAACAACATAGAGGAGCATTTATGTTAAAGCTAAAGAAGCAGATTGCCGCAATAGCAATCGCTTTGTTAGGTCTTGGAGTTGTGACTGGATGTTCAAGCAGTGATAACGCCGATAAAGTTTTGCGTATCGCAGTACCAAGTTTGGGTGATGCAGAACTTCCAGTGTGGGAAGCAGCTAAGGCATCTTACGAGGCTGCACATGAGGGTTGGACTGTTGAATTAATTCAGCAAGATGACGATCTTTATTCAACGGTTGGCCTACCAACACTCCTTAATGGCAAAAATAGTCCTGACGCATACTTTGAGTGGGCTGGTGCTCGCTTAAATCAACGCGTAGCGGAAGGTTTTGCTGGGGACATTTCTTCTGAGATTGAATCAAGTGGCCTTAAGGCTCTCTTTAATGATGGCGCATTTGCCGGGTATGACTCTGGTGGAAAACTATCAATGATTCCTCGTACTAGAGATGTTACAAATGTGCTCTGGTACAACGTAGATATGTTCACAAAGAATGGGGTTACACCTCCCAAAACTTGGGATGAGTTAAACGCAGCTTGTGCAAAGTTCAAGGCTGCAAAGATTAATTGCTTTGTACAAGGCAATAAGGATCTTTGGACAGTTGGAAACTGGGGCGGACACATCATCTCTCGCGTAGCTGGCGAAGCTTTATATGCAGAGACGCTACAAAAGAGTAAGCCAATGAACGGACCTGAATTTGTGAAGGGCCTAACAGTTCTTGCCGACCTTGCAAAGAATGGGTATGTCAATGAATCTGTTAACAGCATTGCAGATAACGAAGCTGCAAGCTTGTTCTTCCAAGGTAAAGCAGCATTCCATCCGATCGGTTCATGGCTCATTGGCACACAACAGAGCCAAGCGCCAAAATTTAAGATGGACTTCATCAACTTGCCTTCAATTGCTGGCGGGGCTGGAGACCAAAACAGCATCATGGCTGTTTACACAGGTTATGCAGTAAATGCTAAGAGCACCAAGAAGACAGAGGTAATGGACTTCTTCAAGGAACTCTATAACGCAGAAAATGCAAAGAAGATTGCAGAATCTGGCACCGTATTGCTGCTTAAGTCTTTGGCCGGTGGAGCACTTGATCCACTAGCTGCAAAGATCAACGCATTACTTGATAGAGCCACAGTTGTTGTAGCTCCACCAGACACCGGCTTTGAACTACCTGTTGCAGATGCATTAAATGCTGCGCAGGCAGAAGCAATTGGCGGGAAGTCAGATCCTCAAACTGCATTGGATGCAGCACAAAAGAAGGTTGCCGCACTCGGGTAAACTTCTTACATCTCGTTAGCACATTGCAGTGAAGCGACCAGGACGGTAGGGGAATGAAACCGACAGCACGTTGGATCCCTTACTTCCTGGTCGCTCCTGCTTTTGCCATTTTTTCAGTGGCAATTCTTGGACCAATCCTGGCTACCTTTGGCCTGAGCCTTACAAACTGGGATGGATTTAGCACACCAAGTTTTGTGGGCTTCGATAACTTTGTTCGTGCATTCCAAGATGAGATTTATATGAATTCATATTGGCATGCAGGTGTTTACATTGCGGCGACTTTGATTCTGGAAGTCTTGATTGGATTATTGCTTGCTGGTTTAGTCAGCTCTAAACGCAATACAACCTTCTACCGTGTAGCGTTCTTTACTCCAGTTATGTTGCCCTTGGTTGTGATCTCTGTACTCTGGTCATTTATTCTGAATCCTGATTTAGGATTGCTCAATAGATTTTTAGGAAATATTGGTTTGGAGTCGTGGCAAAAGATTTGGTTGGGCGATCAATCCACCGCCCTACTTTCCTTATCGGTTATTTCTGGCTGGATTTTTGCTGGTTTTTACATGGCCATTTTCTATGCAGGTTTTCAAAGGATCCCAAGCACTATCATTGAATCAGCACGTTTAGATGGCGCTAGCGAATGGCAGCTATTGCGCCAAATCAAAATCCCAATGGTGAAGAACTTAAGCGAAGTTGCGATTTTGCTTTGCTTTACAGGGGGAATACAAGTTTTTGATTTGGTCTATGTATTAACCAATGGCGGGCCGTATGACACGACACAGGTCCCAACCACGTACTTGGTGCGCGTCGTCTTCCGTGATCAGCAAATGGGCTACGGCTCGGCCTTGGCTGTAATTCTCACCCTAGTTGTCGTGCTTGTTGGTTTGATTTACACCAAGGTGCGCACAAAAGACGATGCGGTGGTGGAGTACTGATGAAACGCAACCCTATTTTCCACATCGCAATGGCGATGTACTCCTTGATTTATTTTGTACCACTCTTGTGGATGGCTCTGTCTGCCCTCAAAAGCAATGAAGAAATAACAATGAGTCCACTGGCGCTGCCAACTTCATGGAATTTTGATGTATTTCGTGAGGCATTCACAGCTGGTGACCTCGGTAAGTATGCAATAAACAGCGTAATTGTTACGGGTACGGTCACAAGTTCAGTATTGCTATTTGGCTCAATGGCAGCTTTTGCATTCACTCGTTTGAACTTTAGATTTTCACACCAAATAATGGCCCTGATTACCCTCGGCTTAATTTTGCCTTTGCAGTCTTACTTTATTGCCCAAAACGCACTCTTTGATACGTTAGGAATAAAGGACACTCGTATGGCATTGATTCTGCCGTACACCGCAATGGGGTTGCCACTTTCGATTTGGCTTTTCCGTGCGTATATTCAAAACTTACCTAAAGAGATTTTTGAAGCCGCAAGAGTAGATGGTGCGGGTGATCTGCGGGTGTATCAAACCATTTTGCTACCTATGCTTAAACCTGGAATTGCTACCGTGGCAGTCTTCACGACTCTAGCTGCTTGGAATGAATTTTTGCTAGCGCTGGTTTATATCCAAAATGATGACCTCAAAACGATACCAACAGGTTTACTAACCTTCTCAACCCGCTACTCAACTAACTATCAACTACTTTTTGCCGCATTAACAATTGTGACAATACCTATGATTATTGTTTACATCATCTTTAATCGAAAAGTAATTGAAGGCTTGACCGAAGGTGCTGTTAAGTAGTTAGTTATAAAGATCAATTAGTGGCCGATACTTTTCAAAAAGCACCGCGTTGTTTTCATCTCCATTAGCTAGGTTGCTACTTAGAAAAATCTCAGGCTCAATTCCACGCTTTATCAACTCTGCAACTGCTCCAACAACGACTGATTGCAGCAGTGCTCCACCGATAACCGTTGAAGTAGGTCCAACGGGCATCAGCGAACCAAAAACTCTTACAGAGGCATCACCGACAATTCCAGAGTTATCTAGAACAACATCGGCTAGTTGATGAATCTTCTGAGTTGCCTGTGACCTTGCGGAGGCACTCGTGGCGTGCTTAATGCTAGTCACAGCAATCACCTTGGCACCTGTGGCTTTGGCTAAGTTAACCAAATCAATAGTTACCTGATTGCCGCCACTATTTGAAATCACAACGACGACATCGCCGGCAAGTATTGGGTGCTTATCGATTAGTTCTTGTGCGATACCAGGCAAACGTTCATTCTGACTGGCCTTGACAACCTCTTTGTGAAGCATCAATCGCTCATCCAGAATTGGATAGATACTCGCTAATCCACCTGCACGATAGAAGATTTCCTCAGCCAATAGGTGCGAATGTCCGGTTCCAAATGTATGAATCATTTTCTTCTCAGATAAGGAATCTGCAAAGAGTTTTACTGAAGCAGCCACAGAACTCTGTTGAGTAATAGCAACTTGCCCTAGTAATTCTTGAGAATTCAATAAATAGAATGTGCTCCAGATTTGAGAATCTATGTGGGCAGAGACAACCGTTGCTAAATCACTCTGTAACTTCTTGTCTTGGGCGACCTTGCACGCACCAAGCAGTGGTTCGGCGGTTGTTTCAATAAAGGTTATTCCTAGTTCCGCACTCGCAGCCAATACAGTGCGATATAGCAATTGACCATGGGGAATAGCACCACCAATTAATGCGACCGTTGAGATTGATGCACGCTCTTGTGCGACCTTTATCAAAGATGCAATCTCCCGAGCTGCCTCTGAAACAATAGCCATTGCTTGTGCATCATTGTCTTCTGCTGCCTTAATTACTAACGGCGCAAAACCAGCAATGTGGGAAACAGGACCATCTAATTGATGAAGATGATCTGCCAACTGATCAGCAGCACAGGCGAAGAAATCAACTGCAGATGCAAGCAATGTTGTAGAAGGGCCATGACCTTCGAAGGCACGCAAGGCTGAATTGAGTCCTCTTTTGCCAATCCAGTATCCACTTGCCTCATCGCCGATCAAGTAACCATGTCCTGTTAACTCAAAACTATCCTTTTTTGTGTTCACCATCGCCGTGATGCCCGTACCAACTGCGATGGTCAAATCAGCAGGTGTATGGGCACTAAGGGCAGCGGCTTTAGTGTCAGAGACAAAGATCAACTCATCAAATCTTAAGCGCTGCATAATCGCTGCTGCCAAAACCTGGCGGTCTTCATTTCTTTGAGGGATCGCAGCCAAACTCAAAACCAAGGTATGGACTTCAGTAATCTCTTGAGGGATCGCAGCTACAACATTTTTTGCTAAATCTAACGCCAGATTCTTAGTGTGCATCACTCCAGAACCATTGAAGTAGCTGTCAGTGATTGATTCAAATCCGCGCAGACGGGTACCACCAGCATCGATGGCGATATATGACTCTGTAGTCTCTGCCAACTTAGCCTCCTCCCTTAATCTGCGAGGGTACGATTATGGCGTGAAAGAGCAGAATTTAGGTAGTGGCGTGGTTTTAAAGCCTGCTGGTGTTTCTGATTTGCCTGAACTCTTAAGAATTTGTTTGCAGACAGGCAACAATGGCAAAGATGCAACCCACTTACACAACTTGCCCGAACTTGTTGGTGACATTTATGTGGCTCCATATGTGCTGTACGAACCTGACTTTGCTTACGCGTTATGGGCTGAAAGCACCTTAGTTGGTTATTTACTTGGAGTACTCGACACCGCCGATTTTGAATCGACTTTGGCGACACAATATTGGCCAGTAGCAAGGGCTAAATATGCTCACCTTGATTCTGAAATCACCACATCTGATCAAGAGCTACTGAATGTGTTAGCACAGCAAGGATTGAGCGATCCTGGATTATTAGCAAAATACCCATCGCATTTACACATCGATATTGTGGAATCTCATCAAAGTGCTGGTCATGGAAAAGTGATGATTGCCCACCTACTCGCTGAACTCAAAGCCGCGGGATCAACAGGAGTGCACCTACATATGTCCGCTAAAAATGATCGCGCCAGAGCCTTCTACAAGAAGTTTGGCTTTGCTGAGGTCAGCGAAGATTCTGATGAGTGCATCATGGGATTGACCCTTTAGTCGCAAAATCCCAAGCCGTATTGGTAACCTTGTTACCATGAGCAGAGAAATCGAAACCGGCCTAACCGACGACAAGATCACCGCCTACCAAATCTTCGGCTGGGTCCCACTTGCCATCTTCTTTCTTGCCGCAGGTATTACTGCGGGAATAGGCGTATTGAACACTCTTTAAATCTGTCAGTTACTGCCAGTAACTTGGGGGCATGTTCGAATTCATCGCACTCTTCATCTTCTTCTACCTTGTCTCTAACTCGTTCTCTAAGCGCAAAGCCAAGCGCAAACCTCGCTCCCTAGATGCCGAGCTCAAGCACCTAATCCAAGACTCCTCTGACTCAACAGCCATATCGCTAGAGATCAAGCGCTATCTCCTAGATGTCATCAATGATGATAAAAGCGATGCAGAAAAGTTCTCAACTGCTCGCATCAACCAAGCCCAGCACATTCTTGATCGTGCAGGTCCTAGCGCCTTCTATTGGATGACTGAGATAGCAGCCCAACTATCAATTCTCTCTGCTGCCCAGATCAATGGCATACCCACCAATGTGAATGTGGCGTTGGGGGAGAGTGCGACGCCGGAAGGGGTAATAGAAATCGTAATTAAGAATTGATACTGTCACTACGTGGCTAAGCGGATTGATTGGGACTCTGCCAATCGACAAGCACGATTGCGCAAATGGATTCAAAATCATGATACCTATTCCTGGCTTGATGAAATTCCAAATGAAGTTGGTCCAAATTTCGAAGAATGGGCTAAAAGACAAGTTAGGAAATCTGTAAGCAAAGTAAGAAATGACCTAGAAAGTCAGAAGCAGCTCCGCAATACACCAGAAGGAAAAGTTTCTGATCTATTGGTCCTTGCTTCTGTCCATCTTGAAGACGGAAAATTTGAAGATTGTAGAAAAGTGATGACTGAAGCTGTCAATTTGATTGCCCCGGGTACCTGTACGGTAATTTGGAAGTTCCTGGGGTCACAAGGTCGAGCAGCGACTTCGACCACCATGAATGTAAAGATAAATTAACAAAAGAGATATCTTTACTCCATGCGCAAACTTCTGATTGCTCTTCTGGCTATTGCATTAGCTGGAATTTCACCTGCTCATGCAATTACTAAAGCTGGTGGCAACTGTTCAAAGGCTGGTACTACAACAACATATGCGGGCAAGAAGTTCACCTGTATTAAAAGCGGCAGCAAGCTTGTCTGGAATAAAGGAGTAACAATCAAGAAAGTAGTTTCGATCAAACCAGGTGTGTGCCCAGCCAAATTAGCGGCAGATCAAGATCCAGGAATCACTCAGGTGCGCGCGAATGCTCTTTTGACGATGACTGAAGCAGATGCCGAAATGTGTGCAATGAGCCTTGATTGGCGATATCGAGTGGGTCAAAGGGATTCAGAGATGTTCGCGGGCACATTTGATCTGCGAGTGAATCGTGTGACAGTGACGGTAATGAAAGGTCTAGTTACCCAAGTAAATGTCGGTTAGTCACTGATTTCAGCGAACAGAGCCACTTATGACTAGAGAAGCAGGGTCGTGTCATCTATGAACTCCCAAGTAAAAGGCTCTGTTGCCGACGGGTTTGAAAAGATTCACAGCACTTTCCAGCAGATCACTTCTGAATCTCCAAATTCTGGCTCAGCTATTTCCATTTGGCATAAGGGTAAAAATGTCGTCAATTTGTGGGGTGGGGTAACAGATAGAGAGACAAAGAAGCCTTGGACTGAAGATACAAGCACAGTTGTTTTCTCATGCACTAAAGGGTTGATGTCGCTGGCGTTGGCTCAACTCTTTCAAGCTGGAAAAATCAGTTATGACAATCGAGTTTCACAGTATTGGCCAGAATTTGCTAGCTCTGGAAAAGAGAGAACGACGGTTGGCGAATTAGTTTCCCATCGCGCTGGACTACCGTTCTTTCAGGATGATATTTCTTTTGATCAAGCGATCAATTGGGATTACATGATTGCCAAGATTGAGCAAGAACGACCACTTTGGCTACCAGGTTCTGAACATGCATATCATTCAATTACACACGGCTGGCTAACCGGCGAATTGATACGAAGAGTTACCGGAATGACACCGGGTGAGTATTTATCCAAGGAAATAAGCGCACCACTTGATGCTCACACCTGGCTTGGACTGCCTTCTCAACACGAAAGTAAGGTTGCGATTTCTTATACAAGTGAAGATTTGCGTTCATTCTTTGTTGATCTCAAAGAGAAGAATACAGCTTCAGGAAATTTTCGGATTCGCTCTCTCACACTTGGCGAGGCATTCCCCATGAATTTAGTTGCAAGTGGACAAGGCTTTAACTCGCGAGCTGTCCATGCTGCAGAAATACCTGGTGCAGGAGGAATCTCAACAGCACACGGACTCTCAAAAATTTGGTCTTCAGTTGTTCACGAGACCGACGGATTTAGATTGATAAGTAATGAGACCATTAAATTTGTAACAAGAGTCCAATCAGAGGGAAAGCCGTTTACAGACTTAGAACCACCCTACGGAAAGTTCGGTATGGGCTTTCAACTAGATTCTGAAGCCCGTAGATATTTGACCTCATCATCATTTGGCCATGATGGCGCAGGCGGTCAGTGCGCTTTTGCCGACCCTGAACACAAAGTTGGCTTTGCCTTTGTGACCTCTGAAATGCGTGGTGGAGCAATCGAAGATGATCGTGCAACCCGACTCATCAAGGATTTACATTCAGTTTTATAGTTTTCCTATACCCTTCTGACTAACTTACTTAGAAAAGGAATACATCATGGGAGCTTGTACTTGTACGTACACCAGAGATGAAGAGAAGAACTGCGACGGAACACATAAGGTCGTAAAGGCAGTAAAGGCTGAATTGGCAGAAAAGCTGGAAGCAAATGGTTTTCCTCATGCAGCCGAGTATGTGAGAAACAACTAATCCTTTTTCATCTCATGATGAAAGTAGTTGCACGGCTGCCTCAGATGATCTTGGGGGTCGCGCTCTTATTAGCTGGCAAAGGTCACTTAACAACTAGCCGGGAAGCCTTTCAAGCACAGGTGCCAACCTTGTTAAAAGATTATGCAGACTTTGTTGTGTTGGCATCTGGGGTAGTAGAACTAATGCTCGGTGCTGGGTTGATTCTGTTATGGAAGTACCGAGTGCAGATGGGGTTGTTGGCAGCAACATTCTTTGTGGCGATCTACTGGGGAAACATCTCGCAGTACATCAACCACACAGATGCCTTTGGGTTAGATACAGATACAAAAAGATTTGTGCGCTTGTTGTTTCAGCCGGCGTTAGTCGCGTGGGCGTTAGTAAGTACCGGTGCGTGGGGGAGTTTGCGCAGCAGAATCGGTCGATTTGGGTGAATTGAGGGTGAATTAAGCGCGTTTGGGCAAGATCTAAGCCCACTTTGATTTACCCTTACAGCAGGGTTCAAATCGAGCCTCTTTGCTCGCAAGAAATTGGTGTTTTAAATGGATGAGAAGAAATTACTGTCACTCTGGAATGAAAAGCGTTCACAGATAATCGCAGCACAGTTTGGTCCAACTTTGATGTTGGTCGCAATTTTCGTTGTGGCAGCATTTGATAAGTTTTCAATGGCATCAGATGCCACAAAGTACTTCACACTTGGCGTAGCCGCAGTAACTGGCCTACTTGCAATCATCAGCCAGTACGCAGCGATCCGCGAAGCAGAAGCGCTAATCATTGATCTCAAGAAGGTTGATAAAGCTTCAGCCTTGTCAAAGAAGGTTGCAGAGTCAGGATCACTTCTACAGCTCACAGCAGTTGCAATCGTTGCAATGGGTCTTGGCACATTTGCTTTGGCAGCTTGGGCAGTTCTAGGTTAAATATGAAAGCCGTCTTTGTTGTAGTAGGTATTTTCGCAGCGATTATTGCTGTGTTAATTGTTAGCTACGAGGCTCCGGCGCGCAGTAAAAAGAAATTGACGGGTCGTGGCGGGGATTTCGAAAGTTAATCCCCGCTGCTACCTTTCAGCAACTGTTCTAAATCTTTCCCTTTTCCAAACCAATTAAAACCTCTTGTGCCCGCTCTTTTAATTCGGGCAGATCACTGAGGCGGTTAAGGCCAAATATTTGTTGGCTCATGCGGTGGTTTTTCACAAACGCATCCTTATGTCTTTCTAGAAAATCCCAGTACAAAGTTGTAAAAGGACAAGCTGTATCTCCGGTGCGCAGCTTGGGGTTATAGACACAGGGCTTGCAGTAATTAGACATTCGTGAAATGTAAGCACCACCTGCGGCATAGGGCTTCGTCATCATTTGTCCACCATCTGCGTGAACGCCCATGCCAATTACATTTGGCACCATGACCCATTCAGAGGCATCGATAAAGACTTCGCGCATCCAATCCAGGAATGCTTGCGGGTTAGTGCCTGTCACAAGTGCCAGATTAGAAAGCAACATCAAACGCGGGATGTGGTGGACCCAGGCGCGATTGTTAATGTCTGTGACTGTTTCTTTGATGCAATTCATCTGCGTTTTATCAGGATCACGAAATAGCGGCAGCAACTTTCTGGTGGCCTTTAACTGGTTGTTTTCGCGGTAATCAGGGCCCAGAAACCAGTACATACCGTTTACATATTCGCGCCAACCAATAACCTGTCGAATAAATCCTTCGGCAGATTCGATCGGAACATCACCCGAATTAAATGCCTTCATGGCACCGTGGATGACTTCGGTTGGATGAATCAACCCGTTATTTAAATATGGTGACAGCAACGAGTGATGCAGCGCCCAGTTATCTGCAGTCATGGCATCTTCTAGTGGGCCAAATTCGGCAAAGTGATTGTCAAAGAAGTTGCGCATTTGTGCCAGTGCGCCTTTGCGGGTTGTGGCCCAGGTGGTTGTGGGGGTGTGGCCTAACTCGTGTGCAACCTGAATATCAATTTCATCGCGCTTGTTTTCTAGGTACTTTGGGCCTTCATACTTTTTTGGCGGCGGCAAGCGGTTTTCTTTATCAAAGTTCCAGGCACCGCCGGTTGGCTTGTTGCCTTCGACCAAAATGCCTAAGCGAATTCGTTGTGCACGGTAGAAAGTTTCCATCAAGAAATTCTTTTGCGCACCTGCCCATTCGTTAAACAGTGGCCTAGGGGTTAAAAAGAAATCATTGTCCACAAAGGTTGCGCCGTAATTTTTTAATGCAGCAAACTGCCTAAAGGAGGACGGTTCGGCGCAAACAACCGGCAGCTTCTTATGCTTTTTTGTAATCACATCAAGGCCATCAATGGTTGTGGAGGATTTTACATATTCAACGGTAAAGCCCTCTTCTTCTAGGCTTTGCGCAAAGTGACGAGCACTTGAGATGAGAAAGAACAATCGCTCTGTATGCCAGTTGCGCCCTGTTGTCATGCGGGCACTTTCTACCAGTGCGATGACATCTTCTTTAGGGTTGGCATCTTTCAAAGCACCGAATTTACGGTGCAGATGATCAAAAGGGATATAGATAATTCGTTTCATTTATTCTCGCGGCACCGTTCGCTGCAGTACTTCACTTCGCTCCAGTTTTTGGCCCACTTCTTGCGCCATTCAAATTCAAGTCCGCAGCGCTGGCAAGTCTTAGGGGCAAATCCGTTTTTTACTTTGGCTGTGCGCGACATTGGTCAATTCTAGGTGCCAATGTCGCGCCCTCTGGGATGTGAAGTCACAGATCAGTCCGGTGGCCAGCCCTCTGGATAACCAGACTCGTGGGCGATACCTTCAAGCCATGACAAAGAAGCAAGAGTTCAAGGTTCTAGAAAAGTTTTCAGATTTTGAAATTCGCCAGTACGAACCATGTGTAATTGCCGAAGTCAAAGTATCAGCGCCTTATTCGGCGGCGCCTGGAATCGCATTTAGATCTCTCTTTAACTACATTTCACAGGGAAACAACTCTTCTGAAAACATTGCCATGACCGCGCCGGTTATCGCGGCCAATCGAAGCAAAAAGAGTGCAGATGATGAATGGTTTGTTTCATTTGTTATGCCATCTGGCAGCACCTATGGTCACCTGCCTCGTCCTAATGACCCACAGGTTGTGTTGCGAGAGCTAGATGCCGAAACTTGCATCGCGGCTTCCTTCAGGGGACCGGCAACCGATGAACGTTCTAGAAAACAGATTGCTCAGTTGCGAGCAGCAGCAAAGAGAGAAAACATTGCCCTGTCAGATGAGACGAGAATCTGTCGCTTTGATCCGCCCTTTAAGCCAAGTTTTATGCAGTACAACGAAATCGTTATCCCGATTTACTTGGCAGATGAATAAATCAAATAGTACGAGCGCGCTCTAGTGGCAAAGGCCAATCGATTTTTACGCCAAGTTTTTCAGCAGCAAATAATGGCCAACGCGGGTTACGCAAAAATGCGCGTGCCAAGAAGACCGCATCTGCTTCGCCCGCTTGAATAATGTGTTCAGCCTGCTCTGGTTCAGTGATTAAACCAACGGCAGTTGTTTTGATCCCAGATTCTGTGCGAATAGCCGATGCAAATGGAACTTGAAAGCCAGGGGTTGCTTTGATCGGTGCGTTGTGCACATTGCCGCCCGTTGAAACATCGATTAGATCCACACCAATTGCGCGCAGATGGGTACACATTTCAATCGAATCAACCAAGTTCCAACCATCATCAACCCAATCTGTGGCAGAGATGCGAACAAAGAGCGGCACTGAATCACCGATTGCATTTCTTACTGCACTGACAGTTTCCATCAAAAAACGGGTACGACCAATGAAGTCTCCACCGTATTCATCTGTTCGCTTGTTGGAAAGTGGTGAATAAAACTGATGCAGCAAGTATCCGTGGGCTGCGTGAATTTCGATGACATCAAAGCCAGCATTAACGCAGCGTTTTGCAGCTGCTGCAAACTGGGCGGTGAGTTCATGGATTTCTGCAATTGTTAACTCTCGTGGTTCTGGGTAGCCATCAAATGCAATCGCAGATGCTGATACTGCTTGCCAGCCACCTTCTTCAATGCTGGCCATACGGTGATCATCCCAAGGGCGCATAGTGCCGGCCTTGCGACCAGCGTGTGCCAATTGAATTCCAATTTTTACATCATGTTCATGAGCAAAATCAATCATTGGTTTAAATGCAGCTACGTGCGCATCATCTTCAACTGAAGGACAGCCAATTGAGATTCGACCTTCGGGGACAACACCAGTTGCTTCAACCAAAATCAAACCTGGCGCACCGGTTGCAAAGGCAGTTAAGTGGGCTTGATGCCAAGGTCCAACAAAGCCATCTGTTGCCATGTACTGGCACATAGGTGATACCCAGACACGATTTTGAAATTGGGTGTTGTGGATTGTCAGGGGATCAAAGAGTGCGCTCATTAGGCCATCTTATTTGAGATTGGCGATGCTCGCTTTAATCATGGCCTGAATCAACTTGGCATCTAAGTGCCAATCGTTGGGCAGTTGAATCGTCTTTTTCAGGGCGTTGCCCTCTTTAAACTTTGGGGCAAACTCTGTGAAAACATCGTGATCCCAAGGGGCGATCAAGATGTGCTTTGTGGAGGCGGAGGCACCGAAGATGTAATGCTTATCGAGCTTGACCATCGGTTGGTTCCAGGCAATGACAATTTCTAACTCTGGAAACTTTGTAGTGATGGCTTTAAAGATTGCCTTGATTGTCTTTGCTTGCTGAGGTGTGACAGATGTGTAGAACTCTGTTGGGGTGCTAAACCTTTGGGAGGATTTGGAGCCTCGGCTATACATAACAAGTGCGTTGGCGTGGGCTTGAGAAAAACCGTAGTTTTCTTTTAAGTGGGCAATTTGTTCCGGGTATTTTTTACCGTCAAGTTTTGCCATGACCTTAAACCAGTAGGCCATCTTTTCGCCGTATCGCTTTTCGATTGCCGGAAAGTGAGATTCGCGG
>Ga0209400_1000238_pt1 | contig 48998 bp, 57 predicted proteins | sample M_130807_EF_Meta_FD_187313 | JGI IMG/M metagenome (GOLD analysis project Ga0209400, IMG submission 187313) | Freshwater microbial communities from Lake Montjoie, Canada to study carbon cycling - M_130807_EF_MetaG (SPAdes) (version 2) | ecosystem: Environmental > Aquatic > Freshwater > Lake... | reverse complement strand
ATTCGGTGTTGTCCTAAATACTGTATACTGTTTTATTAAATTTTTTCAAATGTATTTTGTATTACACTTTTAATTAATTTTGTATCCAATTTTAATTTTTGCATTTCATCTTTTATTTTTTTTTTTATATTATTTTCATTTTTTTCAAAATATTTTTCCAGTTGTTCTTTTTTAGGAATATTTATTTTAATATTTTTATTAATATTTTGTCTATCAAAATTTTTACAAATTTCTTCATAATACTTACTTTCTATATATTCATCATATCCTTTAGCCTGTTTCTTACTTTGTATTATATTCATGTTTTTCAGTTTATATGCAACTGAACCAGGTGTTATATTTAACTCTTTACCTATATCTAAAATATCTTGATTTTCAATACAATATAACTGTTTAACCTTTTCATCAATTTCATGATATATTTTTTTTCTCTCCATCACAATATTATTTAATTTCCAAGGATTTTTGTAATCAACCCTACACCATACATAACCGCGCACTTTTTCCCATGTATATTTTTCGGCATATTCAATTGTCTTATTTCTCTCATCTTCATTCGTTTTTTCTTCAACTATTTCAACAATTTTCAATGGTTTATATTTTTTGGTATAAACCGAACCTCCACCATTAAAATGTTGATCTATCCGTTGCAAAATATTTTGACTTCTTCCTATATAATATCTCTCCTCAATTAATTTCAAAACATAAATATAATCTTTTTTTGGATCTAGATTATAATATTCAATATCATTCATAAACGGTTTGTAATAAAATTTTATTTTGTTTCTATATCTTTTTTCTTTACAACTTTCTTTTTCTTCACATCCACATCTTCAACAAACTCTACATCTATTTGTTCATCTACATGCAAAACTATTTCTCTCAACTTAATTCCTTTTATTTCAAATGCAGAATTCGCGTTTTTACTTTTTATAATCAAACTAGATCCAGGAACTTTTGTTTTAATAAATTGTTTAAACTTTTCAACTTTAATATCCATCTCTTTTATTAGTTCCTTTTTATCTTGTCTAAATCGCATCCATAAATCTGTTGATAATTCTATACTTTCATTACTCACCTCTATATTTTGTTCCCACCAGTCATCAAAGAGAGAAAAGTTCGAGTTTACAATATTACTAGTTTCGCTTTCTAATATTTCTCTCAATTGATCATCCATATTTGTAATTATATTTTTAAAAATATTTATATTTGTATTCAACTCGCGAATATTTTTTCGTATATTTTTTATTTTATCATTTATTTTAAATTGCTTTTCTCTCAACGCAGTTAATTCTGTTGTATCAACATTTACATCTTCTATTAATTTATATAATTCTTTACATGTAAACCAAACAATTCGCAAAATTTTCTTCGGATCTTCAAAACAACTTAAATTGTTAATATACACTATACATTGCGATGTATTGATCCATTCATACATTATCGGTGATTTATCCCATTTATCAATCGAAGTATTGAGAGAAACTAACCAACCAAAATGTATATGCTCATTTTTTAATAAATCTTTTTTTATTTTCTCTCTTTGATCTATTGGAACCTTCTTTTTATAATTTTTGGCATCAGCCAATATATCAAAATCTTCAAAATGTAAATGAAAATCTCCTTCACCACCTTGAGTATGTTTATCAATTATTTCAAAACCTTTAAAATCAACAAACGTTTCTGCATAATCACTAAATTGTTTCTCTCCTTCGCTTCCTTTATGCGAAGAACTTTTATTGGCTAATTTTATTATGCTTTCTTGTAACTTATCTACTGCTTCTCTATTCAGTTTATTTTGATTATCTTTCTCTTGAAGTAACAGGTCACATTTTTCTCTCATTTTATCAACTTCTTTTTGAATTACACTACTATTTTCTGACTCATATACCTTTAATTGCTCTCTCATTGCATCCATCGCATTTTCCAATTTCTCATTTTGTTTTTTCATGTTTTCTAATTGCACTTCATAGATTTTGGTTAATCTATCTTCTATTTTTTTACCCAACTCTCTCTCAACCAATATATCCAATTCTAATTTTTCTATTTCGTCTTTTGATTCATCCTTTATTTTCTGGTAAATCTCTTTTTGAGAAATCTCCAATGCAGTTTTTCTACCTTCGATCAAACATTCACTTCCTATTTTTAACATTCTATAATTCTCTTCGGGAGAAAAACTAGAAATTATATCCGGTAAACTTCTCTCTTCGGGTATTGTTATATTTATTATTTTCAACGACATAATAAATATAGTATTTTATATTTATATTTATTTATAAATTTATTTTATTATTTATAATATTTGAGAGAAATTTAATCAACAATCTGCATCAACCATATCTTTTACTAATTCATCAAATGAATATTTTGGCGTCCATCCTAATTCTTTTCTAGCCTTGGTGCTGTCTCCTAATAATTCATCTACTTCAGTCGGTCTATAATATTTTTCTGAAATAAATATTAATTCTCTCCCTGTTTCTTCGTCATAACCAATTTCATTGACACCTTCCCCTTTCCATTTTATATTGAAACCTTTCAAAGCAAAAGATTTTTCTACAAATTCTCTTACACTATGGTATTCATTTGTAGAGAGAACAAAATCTTCTGCAGTTTCTTGCTGTAATATCAACCACATACCATAACAATAATCCTTTGCGTGACCCCAATCTCTCAGTGAATTTATATTTCCTAAAACCAATTTATCTTGCTTACCTCTCAATATATTTCCTAGTGCAATTGTTATTTTTCTAGTTACAAAATTATGTCCTCGTCTAGGACTCTCATGATTAAATAAAATACCAGAACAAGCATACATACCATAGGCCTCGCGATAGTTTTTTGTTATCCAATAACTATACAATTTCGCCACACCATAAGGCGACCTTGGATAAAATGGAGTTGTTTCTTTCTGAGGAACTTCCATTACTTTTCCAAACATCTCAGATGTTGATGCTTGATAAAAACGAATTTTATTTAATTCAATACCACTTGCTCTTAATGATTCTAATAATCTCAATGTTCCCATAGCATCTACATCACAAGTATATTCTGGCATCTCAAAAGATACTTTTACATGACTCATGGCACCTAAATTATATACTTCCAAACGGTCAAGATTATCACCATATTTCATTTTTATTTCCATTAAAATAGAGAGTAAATTCGAACTATCCGTTAAATCACCATAACGTAAAATTAATTTATTAAATATATGTTCTATTCTATTTGTATTTATAGTAGAAGAACGTCTTATAATTCCCCATACATCATAACCCTTTTCTAATAAAATCTCAGCTAAATAAGAACCATCCTGACCTGTTATTCCTGTTACAAACCCTACTTTTACCATTTATAAATAAATATAAATAAATATATGTATTTATACCTATTTTTAATAAAACAATAAATCTAATTTGCAAATAATTCTTTGTCTATCGCAGTTTCCTTTACAATATTTTTTATAATCTTATTTTCATTTACTGGATCTTCATTTTTACCTCCGTAAGCTTCTATCACTAATTTATTATATATATCACTTTTTTGAGAGAAAGGATTTTCACTATCTGGATATTTCTTTCTATAGACTGGTAATAATTTCGAATTATTGAAGGCCAACTTTTTTATTGCTTTCCTCAATTTCGCATTATCTTCTTCATCTTTTTCCCATTTTCCATCTTCTTTGACATACATTACTTCTCTCTTCGTGTCACTACAATGAACTGGTCTCTTAGTAACATCCATAGCATTTAAGTTTTTTATTAAAATATTAGATATACCATTTACAAATCCCAATTTACCAACACTTTCCAGGTCAGATAATTGTAAATCAATTGAATTGATAAAATCTGTTAAATTCATCGCATCTTTACATGTTTCATTTAAAAAAATCTGTAAATTAAAAGTCTTATTATGACTGTTTGTGTGTGTTTGAGTATTATTATGCGAATTATTCATATTCGGTTGCATTTGTTTGCAAACTTCCATGACTATGTTTTTTATATTCTCAGTATTATTCTCTAGTAAAAATTTCAAAAGTTCGGGATCTACCCCGGCAATAGTAGTTGGTTCCTTTTTTTCAGTTTCGATTAATAATTCATTGCAAGTTTGTTTATGTTTCCATAAACTAGAGTGATGCATATATTTTTTTTGACAAAATTCACACTCATATTTTTTTTCTGTTATTTCGACTTTTAAATTTGGAACTTTTTGGAACTTTTTTGTAGTATTTGTAGTATTTTGTAACCTTTTGTGTTTTATAGTCTCAATATGTCTTTGATATTGACTTAATCGTGACGTATTAAAGTCACAACATTTACATTGAAATTTTGATGATATTTTTGGAACTAAAATTGTAGTCATTTGTAGTATAAATAGACTACAGAAAAAGTTCCTAAATACTTATTTTAAAAAAGTATAAAAAAATTATGCTAACAAATTGAAAATTATTTTTTTGGTAACCAGACCATAAAAATAATTTATGGTCTCAACGATTATTTTTTTCCAAGACTTTTCTATATTTTTCAAAAATGGACAAAAATAAATGTCCAAAATCGAAAAATCAAAAAAAGTCTTGGGAAAAAAACTTGCAAAATTAACAAAATATAATATATTAGTATTTATCCTACTTAAAGAACCTCAATTACACCCCGACTTTTAAGTTATTTTAAATATAAATAATAGAATAACTTAAAGACCACTTATTTTCTGCGTGTATAGGATTTTGAAGTACGAACCTTTCTGGTTCTTTTTTTTAAGTGACCTGTTTTACTATTTAAACTACCTTCTATGAATTTCTTTATCGAGTTTCTCTCATCGTAAATGCGACCAAGTGTTTTTTTATAAAAAAAACGAAACAAACCTTTCGTTTTTAGTAAATCATCAACACATATCCAACGTATTTCTTCTTTCTCAAAAATCTTGGATTTTTTTATGACATTTGGATATAACCTTTTTTGCAAAAACTTCTGGTTATTATTATAATAAAATGGCAATTTATCATCATATTCTAATGGAAATAAATGGATTCTATAAATTGCACCACTAGTAGTTTTTACATCCATATTATAAGTACCATATCTATTCAATAAATTTCTAATATCATCTTCAGAACCTAAAAAACCTGTTAGTTCTTCGCAACCCTCCCTTATTGCTGTTTCAATAAACGATTCGTTTTTATTTTCACCACCACCAAAATCACCAAACCCCGGTGCAGTGTCTTCATATTTATTCTCTTTACCAAATAAAAAATATAACTTATTTTTGTATATAGTAGTTGGTAATATTCCTGCACCCATTATATTAAATCAACATTTTTTTTTTACAAAAATGAAAAACTTCCATAGTTTTACTTTACATTCATTACTAATGAGAGAAAAATATAAAAATATATAAATATTTTATATTTTATTTATATATAATGGATTTATGCAAATACAAAAATATTCTTGGAGAACCTGACAAAGGAATACACTCCTATCGACTTTTCGGTCTTGCAATTGCTGATGTTATTATGACAATAATAGTTGCATGGGTATTATCTTACTTTTTTAAATTAGGCTTCGCTAAAACATTAATCATACTATTTTTATTAGGTATTATACTTCATCGTTCTTTTTGTGTTAGAACAACAGTAGATAAAATTTTGTTTCCTAATGAATGATAATAATACTAATTTTTTTTCTCAATAAAAAAATACTCGATATTTGAAACTTTTTCTATTCCATTTGTTATACCTGTAACTGTTGTTGCTTTTAATGATATATTATTTATTACTACAACATTATAAACTCCTTGAGATAATAAAGGAACCACAAATGAAATAGTACCTGAATTTATATAAATAATAGGTAGTTTTATATTTTCAAATTCCACTGTAGTTATTCCTCCTGGTAGGAATTTATCTCCATATATATAAACACGACTATATGTACCTACTAAACAACTATCCGTTGATAAACTATAAATTATCGGTGTGAAGTTTGGTTTTACCTTTTTATATTTTAGACAAGTATCTTTTTTAGTATTATATGTACCAGTATTTAAACCTAATATTTTTAAAATATCACTTGGTTTATTATGAGTTCTTACTGATGTCATTTATATATATTTATATAAAATATATACTTTTTATAATTTTATATAAATTTCTAAATTACTAAGGGTTTAATGCATAATCATCCTTCTTTTTACTCAATTTACCAGTTATTTTTTGGATTACCATTTTATAAGACAAATATCCTATAATTAATCCACATATCGAACCAAATATAACTTGTAATATCGTATGATGTCTATCTACTACTCTTTCTGTAATGGTAATAAGCGATAAAAATAAATAAATCATTGTTATTTTTGCATTATGAAATGCACAATATATAAAAATTGATGAATAAATTACTGATTGACTATGTCCTGAGGGCATACCAAAAATATCGTATGGAATTCCATTTTTTTTTATATAACGCTCTTTATTTTTCATCATTAAATCAAATGTTTTTTTATCAATTGAAGGACGCGGTTGTTGGACAAGTGATTTAATAAACGTATTAAATATATCTCCTATAACAAAAAATAATATATAATAATATAATAAATTTGCTTTATTTCTTAATAAAATTATTGAAAATGCAAATAAAAATAAAGGACCATTATTCCCTACAAATGTGTATAGTTTTTTAATATTTTCATACATTAAATATTTTATATTATGATAATATTATTTTTATTTAATATTGATATAAACAATCACATATTAATGTAATAACCCAATCCAAACCATTCAAATTTAATACATGACCTTTATCATTTAATAATTTTATTGACAATCTTTCTATATTAACCGGACCAAAATAAGTCCTTATATTGTCTTGTAAAGAACCACTAAATTCTACTAAAACGTTTCCTGTCGACAAACCTGATGTTTTTATGGGTATTATAGCCAAAATATCAGATGTAGTAGGAGCCATACTTCTAAAATTAGTGTTATTTTGATTTTTATTTATTTCATTTATAGTATATAATTGTGCCTGTGTTAAAGTTCGTGGAGCACTAGGCAAAACTATCGCCCTTTTATTAAAACTTGCTTGATATTTACCGGCTATTAATAGTCCATTATCAGTAATATCTCCCTGATTATCGAAAATTGAAGTTAAATTGACTTCTCGAATTATTTGTGTTAAATTTGATTGTTCTACATTTACACATCTTGTTGGTAAATCAGGAGAATAATAATTTGGAACTTTTAATGTACTACTATATTCTGTAATAGATACTAAACTATTATTCACATGATTTTGATTAAAATCATCTATCACTAATATTAAATATTTAGTCCCTATTAAATCCAAAACAGATGATCCTACATTACCATCTTCATTTACATTTTCATAAGGAACTCTATAACCCATCAACCATCCTAATGTTTGATTCAAGTAGTTATTATTATTTACACAGTTTTGTTGACATACTAATGTTGCAGTAAAATCAAAAAAAGTAATCAATGTTGACGTAGTTATAGTGAAGTTATAAATCGTATTATTTATTTTTCCACCATATAAACTCATAGTAACCTTACCTGTTTTCTTATCATAACTTACAGGATTATTTGTAAAGATAAATCCTGTGCTCGTAAAAGAAATATTTAACTGTTCAACAAACTCATCTGCCGTATAATTACCCGGGGGCATTGTAATAGTAATATTACTACTTCCATCGGTAATCCAAAAACATGTATTATTGTAAATTGTATCAATTACATACCACGAAAATGGAATCTGATAAGAATACAAACGCATTGATAATACATTTTTTAATGTATCAGATAAATCCAACGTATAATTGCTAGAATTACTATTTATACCACTTAATTGTCTGAATTGACTATCTAAATTAACGAACCGCGAAATTGTATTTTTTAAATTTGGATTTAAAGAATCCTGTTTTACACTAACATTGAACGTATCATTTATACCTAATTGCTGGCGCGTCATAGGTACATGCTCATCACCAAAAACATCTATCTTCTGTTTTCTTTCTGTAATTTTATTTGTTTGATTTTCATCAGATTGTTTTAAATATTCATTTTCATATCGGTCTTTAATTGCTTTTTCTCCGGTTGGGAATATTGCTTCGCTTTTTTGATTTTCATCATATAAACCTTGTGAATATTGTAATAACTGACTTTGTATATCTTTAAAAAAAATAGACAATGATGGATCACTATTTTTAAATTTCTCTATTAAAGGATAAGTTTTATCCATTATTTGGGTTGGGTCTAAATCTGTTAACTCTACTATTGCCATTAATTCGGATAAGGTATAATTGGACACATCTTTATCTATAGATGCCATAAACTATAATTATACTTTGTATAATAATGTTATTATATTATTATTAATAATATTATTAATTATTATTATTTTATTATGAATAATATTCAATAAATATGTCTCTCAAAGTTGTTTTAATATTTATATTTTCACAAATAGAATGTTTCATTAATTTTTCAGGAATACTTGTAAAACCTGAACCTCGTTTTAAATGTGTTTTTTCTTTGAATAAAAGATAATCTAATATCATTACTAGTTTTTCATTTACTTCTAATAAATTATCTCTACTCAAATAATATTTTCCTTTGTAAACATATCTATTATAATTTCCATCTTTATAAACTGTATAATATCTATCACCACAAGGTCTATTCTTTATAAACCCAACACCCTCAATTTTATTTTTAGAATTATTCATTTCTATGACAAAAACACCTGTATTCAAATATATATGCCGAGACATTTCTAAAGGCGAACAATATAGACATTTTAAATTATGCTTTGTTCTATAATCTAAATTTTCTTTAAATGTTTCTTCATTAAATCTGGTTGTTACCACTGAAAACATGTAATTAATTATAATTATCTTAATAAAATAATTATAATTAAATCAATCAATTTTTAAAATAAATATGTAAAAATCATTTAATATCAATTACACCATTAATTTTTCCATCTATAATTTTATTTTCAGCAATTAATTTTTCAATTTTATCATTCGGGTTGGTAGAAGAAATATTAAAAAACTCTTTTAAATATTTTTGACTTCTATATCCAGCTTGATAATTTACAAAATATTGAACCACATCTCTAAAAGGTTTATATTTTAAATATCCAGATAACAAATTTTTAAATCTATTATTAGAGGACCTTATGATTTTTGCATATTCATAGTATTCAAGATGTAAATAATAATATTGTGCATATACAGAAATCTCTTGGCATATTCTTAAAAATAAAGCTGTTTCATCGGGATGTGTTTTTTCGTAAATAATTTCATCGGAGGGGTTGTAATGATAAACTTCATCATTATAAATATCATCCATTTGTTTTGTTTCATTCATGAACATATCATTTATTAAATGTCTTAAATTTGGAGTTTTTAATATATAATCAAGTGGAACGTTATATAAAGATTCTGATAATTCATTATATTTATCAGTAACTTTATTAGTAATATCTTGACTATGAATTACATTTTGTTGGTACAAAACAAGACCGGTAAATAAAGCATTTAACCCAATAAAAAGACTAATACTCACTTTCCATTTTTCCCTCGAATAAAGTTTATATTTATTAAATATGAATAATACTATTAAAAAAAATATCCAAAATACGGCATATACTATTTTAAAAACCATTATTTTATCTATATTATCTATATATTATTATGTTATATATTATTTTATCTATGAAGTTTAAATAACTTTCATTCGGCAAAAATGTTTTACTTAATTTATCTACGAATCGTTTTTTTATGACTATTATTTAAATTTTTATGTAAATAAACTTTTTTTGTATTATTATTATTATTATTATTATTATTATTATGGTAAGAATTATTTAAATTATTTTGTTTTTCATTATTTTTTTCGTAGTAAATAATAATGATATTATTTAAATCATGATACATGTTAATAGTTTTATCAAATACAATCTCATCTATATTTTTTAAAATGGTTATATATTTATCCTCTTCATAATTACTGACAAAATTATTTGAATAAATCAAAAAATTTTTGATATTTTGCGGATCAATGTTTATATTATACTTCAATAATGATAACAAAGAAAATCGTTTGTTATTTAAAACCGAACTTTTTTTAATTATTGAGATTAATTCTTCTCTTGAAACGATATTAGGATTTTGCATAAAAAAAACTTCTTCTTTAATTTTAAATAATTCGTTTTCTTTATCCACATAAAGATAAGATATTTTTATAAAATATATATCACTTTTATAATATTTTGAATATACATCATCTATTTTTTCAAAATCAATTATCCATGATTCATCTAATTTTTCTTCACATTGTATTTCCATATCCATTTTTACAATTTAAATTATATATATTATATTATTGAAAATTTTGTTTTATCTAAACGGAGTAGTACTATTCATTCGTTATAAACGTAATCTTCTATAAATAATGAGTTATTATTCTTATCAAAATCAGAGTCATATAATTCATCTACAGTATCATAATATTCATAATTATAATTAGGAAACATAAACATATATTCATATTCATCTAATCCCCATTTTCTTATATAATCATTACGTCTTATTTTATTTAGTTTTACTAATCTAGACATAATGTTATATGGGTTATCATAATCATCTTTTAAACTTTTATATGTTTCTTTATTAGAAACATTATCATTTATTACTCCATTTTTAGTAATCCATTTAAAATTATTTTCTTTTTTATCCAATTTAATACATACACAACCTTCCGGTATATTTTCATCATCGTCAGTATCACCACTACCACTACAACATAATGTTGTTTTATTTTTTATTGAAGATGAATCAATAATATTTAATAATTTATTACAATAATTATTATTATTATTTTCACCTTGAGTTTTTTTTATAGATGATGATTTCAATTGAGGAAAATTATCGAGATTTGTTAAAATTTTAATCTCAATTTCCTTGGCACTTTTTATCTTATCTTGTTCTGTGTTCAACCGTCTTTTATCATATTCTTGTTTTCTTCTAAAATCATTCTGATATTTATTTTCTATATAATTATTTTTTTGAATGATTTGTTGATTATCATTTTTAAAAATATTTAATTTGTTTTCTTGTGTTGTTTTTATAACTTCTTTTCCATTAGTATTTTGTTCTTTTTTATTTAATTTTGGTTTATCCATTAAAACCGAGAAACGATTAGTTGATGACATTTTAAAGTATTTAAAGTTTTTTAATATTAATAAACAATATTAATTCCTTTCATTTTTTTTTTAATTAAAAAATAATTTATATATTGTGGAGGATTTTACTATTATTACATTAAATATCATCTATATTAATTTCTTCTTCCTCATCTAAAGTTACTAGATTTGTCACAACAGTATTTTTATTCATATTTAATTGTTTTTCAACCAATTCTATATACTCACTAGTTCCTTCATCTATAAAATCAAAAGAATCTTCCTCTTTATTATTTATTTTTTCTTGATTAAATATGCTCCAATTTTCATTTACAGTATTTTTTAATCTTTCTACATCAATACTAGAATATACTTCTAGTAAATCACAATTTTGCAATTTTTGACTATCTTTATCTCTATCCATTTCCCATTCTCTTAAACCTACTAATATCCAACTATTATTCCCAATAAAATTATCTCTTTTTCCTCTACCTCTAAACTTACCACGTATATGACACAATCTTGTTTGTTGATCTATACATAATACATGACACATACCATTTCCTAGCATTTTAGTAACTTGTGCATAAACTTCACACTCATCATTTGAAACTCTTAATTGAGTTGTTTGTTTTACACTATTAACAAACTTACGTGCTTGACCTTTAGTTCTACCACCACCAGTTGTATTTTTTACCATTTTTAAAATGTATTTTATAATCTTAATATTATTTATAATATAAAATTTAATTCAATTTTTTTTAATATAACTTATTTATAATGATTAAAACACCTAGAAAATCATATTTAGGTTCGGAATCTGATTCAGATATGGAATCAATTTCAGATGATTCAGAATTTAAAAACCAACGAGATAATAATAAATTTGATTTCGATATAAATAATTATACAATTCAAGAACTTCAAAGATTTCTTGGTTTGTATGATAATTTTACTTTTAATGATATTATGGAAAAACATAAAAATATGATTATTATTATTGAAAATAGTGATAAATATAATACCACTTATAAAAAAAATATTAGTGAATTTCTTGAAAATGCAAAATCCGTTTTAATTGAAACTATTGTAAAAACATCTCAACAAGAAGAAGATTTAATAGATGATTCTTATGAACTTTTAAATACACCTGATAAAAATAAAATTGTTAATCAAACATCCAATACCTATTCCGGTGGTAGATATACAATGAATAAAGAAACTATATCTATTAATGAAATAATAAACAAAGATAAATATTTGAATCCAGTAGAGACCTACAATACAAATATAATGAGAAGTGAATTGAATAATCTTAAAAGAAAAACTATTTTTACAACAATTATGCTGAATTCACTTTATCGACAAGATTATGATAAAACAATTTCAACTGATTTCACTATTTTTCTTCCATACTATTTTAAAAATGTATTTTCTATTCGATTATCTTCTATTCAACTGCCAAATGTAATTTATTGTATTTCAAAATTTAATAAAAATAACTCTTTTTACATTGAAGAAGATAATACAGCATTAGGAGGATGGGTTGTACTCCCTGATGGTAATTATACACCTGATCGTTTTGCATGCGTACTTGAAGAATTAATTAATCATACATTAGATACAGACAAACGTTTTAAAGTTTTTATTGATCCTATAACGTTTAAATTAACAATTAAAAATGTGAAAAATACATTTTTTATGGATTTTTTAAGGGGTTTTGATACTAGATATAATATAGAAACGGTATTTGATGTGAATACGGAATATAAAACAATTCATTGCATGGATGTAGATGTTACTGAATTATATAAGCGATTGGGATGGATCATGGGTTTTAGAGAGTCTGTTTATGTTAATCAAAAATCATATACTACAGAAGGAATATATAATGGTAATTTCACGAATTATTTATATTTCACTATGAATGACTATAATAAATCTCAATCACAAAATATTGTAGGTATGTTTTCAAAGAGTATTATTATTGATAATATATTAGCTATGATTCCATTAAATCAGAATACCACATACCCAACCACAAATTTTAGTTACTGTTTTAATAATGGAAGTGATTATATTGAAAAAAAACGCGAATATTTTGGTCCTGTAAATATTCAAAAACTTAAGTTTCAGTTATTAAACCAATTTGGTGAATTATTATTTCTTAATAATATGGATTTTTCTTTCTCTCTTGAATTGGAATTAGCCTATGATTGGTAAAAACGCGTTCATCAATATATTTACAATATTTACAATATTTACAATATTTAACACTTTTAGAAAAATTTTGATAAAAAAAAAATATCTGACTATATTATAAAATGACTGCTTGGACTGATTTTGTTATGAAAATTATGCAAGAAAAAAGAAAAACCAACAAAGCCTACAGTTACAAAGAAGCCATGGTAGAGGCAAGTAAACTTAAACGTCAAGGAAAAATGGGTAATATGGGAAAATCAAGTAAGAGTAAAAAAGGAGGAGCTGTTTATGGTTCATCAATTAACGCAGCTTCATTGCCTTTATCACCTCAATATGATGGAATTGATGGTCAAGGAATCACAAAAGGAGTTGGGCAAAGTGGACCTTTAACTGCGGCTTTAACTGCCAGTGGTGGTGCAAGAAAACGAAGAACTAAAAGTAAAAGATCAACAAAAAAGAGAGTAAAAAAACACGGCAAAAAGACTCGCCGTCATCGTTAAATCAAAAATTAAAATAAACTCATATTATTTATTAAATAACCACATAACTCTTCTTGTTTTTCAATAGACAAATTACTTAATATAGTTGAATTATATTCGTGATCACTGTTTTCAAAAGAATTCATAAAATAATAATAAATTTTTTCATTTTTTTCTACATCAATTTGCTTTGTTATATCCAAATTACTAAATAAAAATTTAATATACTTATGTAATATTGTATTTTTTTCTTGTACAGTAAAAAATTTTAATAAACTAATTGAAATATTCAAAAATAAACTATTAATACTAAAAGTCTCCCAAATATTTGAATTAGAATGTGAATTTTTTAAAAATAAACACAAAAATAACTTCCAATCATTTGTATAAATAATATCTGGATTTATTTGATTTTTCTCAAAAATAGGATTACTTTTTATATATTTTTTACATAATATTATGTATTCATTTTTAACTTTTTCAGGAAAAAATCTAAAAAAATACAAATTATTTATATAATTTTCAATGATTATGTCCAAATTATTTAAAATAATCAATAAATCCTTTCTTATAATAATTTGTTTTGCAAAATACAAGTCAAAATGTTTATTACCAAAATATTCGGTATTTTCTAATATTTGAATAAATTCATTAATATTTTCATTTATATAACATTTTTTAAAATTCTTCATATAAATACATGAATCATCTACATCATATAATAAATTTTTTGATGAAAAATCTATCAATCGAATATTATTATTAAATAAAAAAGTAATATTTTTTAAAATACATTCATAAATATACAATAACTTACATAATATAGGTAAATTATTTTCTTCATTAATAAATGAAACCATAAACCCATAATAATGACTATTATTGTCGTTTTTTTTTATATTTTTATATTTCAAAACTAAATATTTTTTATTTATTAAATTTTCCTGGTATGTTTTATTAGTTTCACATAGTTTTATAATATCATACTTTTGAACTGTTAAATACCGAAAAAAACCATATTTATTGTAATATGATATATTTTTATCAATAATATGTGAGACTTCTATTTCATTTTGAATAAAAAAGGTATATTCCACTATTTTTGATTGTAAACCTTCTTTTTTTTCATTGTTTTTGTAATTTTGATTATTTTTTTCGTTGTTTTTAATATATACCCCTAATGAATCTACATTTATACCTATTTCCATTTTTCTTTTGTTAATTTATATATTCAATTATAATTATAATACATATTATCCATTTATTTATTTATTATCATAAAATATCTATTTTTATATGTTTTTTTAATTTTATTTTTAATTTCATTTATATTTGTTATATTATAACTTATTAGTTTATTCACTTCAATTTTTAGTAAATCTAAATTTTCTTTACAAAAATTATCAAAACCTTTGGCCGGTTTATAATCATCTTTTTTTATATTATTCAAAATATGATTATCCATACTTTCTAATAATTCTTTTTGAAGTCCTATGTAATTGCGACGTCTAGATGGTTCCTTTTTTTCGGTTCTTTTTTTTCTAAAATAATAACGAGCACTTTTAAACATTTTATCAATAACATCACCTTCATAACCTAATTCTAGTAATCTTTGAGTTTCTTGAGAAATAATTGTATTTTTTTCAGTTATCCAATTATTCCACGCTTCTTTGAAATCTTTACGACCATCAAATTCATGAATTTTGGCAAAATTATGGATTTCATTAATTATAGTATCATCAAATTTATAACGATAAATACTAGATTTTATATTTTTTGTTGTATTTAAATTATTAGCCTCATCCAAATTGATATTATCATCTCTATTATAAAAATTCTCGGAACTCTCCAATTTATTATGTTTAGTACCATTTGTTCGAATATCATCAAAATTGGTATCGTTATTATTAATACTATTATCAATAAACATTTTATCTCTATTGTGGTTTGATCCATTTTGATTTAACATGATTTAATTTTAATAAATACTTTTATTTATTCGAACTTTATTTCATTTTTTTTATTTATTCTTTTTATTTTGATTGTATATGTATAGTACGATTTCATTATTTAGTCAACCATATTATAATCCTTGTAGTCAATGTTATTATAATATTATTACTATGAATTTACCTCCAAAAGGACCATTGTTAAAATTAACAACAAGAATTAAGAAATATCCATTAAGTCCTTTTAAATTTCCTGGAGATTGTGGACGTATTCAAAAGTGTGATCTTGGTTTAAGAACATTACGAGGAATTGGTAATTTTAATGATGGGTATGGGTTTAATAATAATTTTTGCTCTGATTTAATGACGACAGATGAATTTCCGGACCTTTTAACATTTTTATTATCACATGGATATAGAGTTGATACTAGTATAACAAAAATGTTAAATCAGAGTTCGATTCGTTTCAAAACTCAAGATGAAAACGAACTGCTTGCCGTAATAACATATGATCACATACGATAAATAAAATAAATAAAATAAAATAAATAAAATAAAATTGATTTTTTATTTTAAATTATTTTAAACTACTAGTAAAAATATATAACTTATATAAAATATGTTTGACAATTTAGATATACCTGTACCTGAAATTGTTTATACTTATAATAAAGATAAACAAAAAGAAATATACGATTATTTATCTACTTTAAATGAGACACATAAAAAAGCCTATTTAATTGCAAAAAACCACCTAGGTACATCATTCAATATTTATAAAAGTAATGGTTTTAAAGAATGGAAAAAAACTGTAAACAATAACAAAATATAAAATATATATAAATATATATATTGAAATGACATTTACTTTAAGTCTCAATAAAAATATACCGACTACAGGTTCATATTGTATTGATAAAATTGCAAGATTAAATGGATATAGAGGACCAACGGGTCTTGGCAGTGATTACATATTCAATAAAAAATCTAAAATAATATCTCAAAATACTACAAGACCTTTAAGTTGTTCTAGTTATAGAGATAGATCTTTTGGATTAAATCAAAGTGATTACATATTCAATAAAAAGGGATTTTTCAGAAGTTAATGTCTTCGTATTGAATATTTTTTATACTGCTTATGTTTACCACCTTGATACATCATGATATTTGATGTAGCAACTTGAGGAAGTTGTGATGAAATGTTTTTTGTCATATTTAATGGTGTTTGTTTGAAATCATTAATAGATTTATTTATATTATTTAAACGATCAGAGTTTTCCTGAGACAAAATTTTAAAATTCAATAATGATCCGTTTAATGCATCCGAATAATTCGTTACAAGTTGCGCGGCCGCATTTGTACTTGCTGCAATGGCATCTCCGGCATTTCCAATAGAGCGGATGGTACCTACTAAAATACCCACACCAGGTATTTCTGTTGCAGTATTAAAACCAATTTTAACAATTGCTTGACTAATTTCAGATAAAGTTTTAGTACCTATCGTCACACCTTTATCTAAAAATTCTTGTAAAAAAGGACTAGCTGCCTGAATTGCAATTATTCCCTGGGTTGATAAATCACTTATAATTTTTTTTACCCTTTCTTTATTTGCTGGATTTAACAATACACTTTTAATTTGTTCTAGTTTTTTTTCAATAGAAGTAGGATCATTTATGTCAATGTTGGCTAATTTGGCAATATTATCGGTTGCTTTCAAAAATAACCCACTCAATAAAGTTTGCAGTTTCTGCACTACTTCTAATTTTCCTAAATCCATTTTTCTTTCTGATTTGACTTGTTCCATTATTTTATTTACAGTATTGTTATTGGTTACACTGCTTACTAAATTATCACCACCACCACCATCATATTTTATTTTATTTGTCAGTTTTTTTCTTCTAATTTGCAATTTACATTTTTTTGTTTTTAATTTATTTTTTGGCATGTTAATATAATAATATATTATATTTTGCTATTTAAATTTAATTTTTTAAAATCAGCAAAGGTCAAGGCAAATTTTTTATCAACTTTTTTTCTATCTATTTTTTGTAAAATATTAAAATTAACCAATTTTCCTTGATATGAATATCTGTTTGAACGTTCTTTTAGTAAGATTTTGTCAGATTTGTTTCTCTCTTTATCCTTTTTGGTTTCATTTAAATTAACAGTCACCATACCTTGAGGAATACTATTTTTTGGAGGAGGTGCCGTATTTACCTTTCCCGTTCCAGCTTCTTTATTATATGTTTTAAATTTGGCAAATACATTCTTTCTCTTTTTATGATCATTATTAGTGTCATTCTTTATATCACTGTTATTATTATCATCTTTACTGAATTCATTATCATGGTTTTTATTTTCTTTTAATTCAATTTGTTCCAAGTTTTTTTCATAATTTTTTAACTCTTCTTCCATATCGATATATAAGGGTCTATATCTATATGTTATTACATATTTTCTTGCAACTGTTTCTAAAAATCTGTATGGAATAGTAACATCTGAATAATATTCAAAAGTTATCTTATCATGATTGTAAAACATTAAAACATTACCCAATGGAGTTTGTTCTATTATGAAATTTTTTTTATATTTTTGTAATTGTTCATCAATAATAAATTGGCGCGCTATATTTTTTAATTCTTCTTCATCAATTTTCGTATTTTGTACTTGTATTAATTTTAAATTTTGAACTTTTATTTCGTTTTGAATAATATCTTCTAATTTTTTTTTAAACATCTTATCTTTGTAGTTTTTATTAATTTTAATAGTAACATCGTCAGGACTATCATCATTACTATCTCGATCGACAACAACTTCTTCATCTTCTAAATTACGTAATTTATTTTGTAATTCACCTATTTTATCATTTATTTGAGCAATTTCATTATTTATATTATTTTTTTTATTTTGAATTAAATCTATCAGTTTCAATTGTTCTTTTTCTAATTCTTCAGGAGAAAATACATACTCATTCATCATCTTACGAACTTGAATTAAATATTTTTCTTCATAAGGAAGATCTGGTTTATTATCATTTTGTTTATCAGTTGTTTCAGAATTTTCATTATCATCTTTTTCACTTGAAATATTATTAATTAAATCTTCGTGATTTTTAACAAGAGTTAAATATTTTTGATAATTTGTATAAACAACTAATATAAAACCCAAAAAATAGATCATGAAAAAAATATTGTAATAATCCATGTAATAATTCATTCTTTTAAATATACAGATAATTATCAATATTATTTTAAGCATTTTTCATTTGTAATTTCTTTTATTCTTTGTTCAAATAAATCTTTGATTTCTTTGGATAAAACAGGAATTTGAATTAGTTCGTAAGTTTTTTCTTCATTATCCGGATGAAGTCTTACCAAATAAAGATCTTTAATATTTTTATCATATTTTTGTTCTAATATTGCTTTATAGGTATTTAATTGTAATGCATAATGCCAGAAATTTGCATCTGGCATGTGACAAATTGCATCTGTTAACGCATATTTATTGAATGTGTTTATCCTCGTAATATCTTTTGACCTTTTCCAATCATAAATTGAGAGAGAACCATCTGGGTGTTCGTATACCATATCTATTGAACCAGCTAATTTAAGTTCTTCATGATAAATTGTCCACTCAGTTCTATATGGTTTAAGATCCGGAGTATCTTTAACAAATTCTATGAAATATTTCCATTCTATGGTTGTTTGATCATGTTTCCCTTTTTTAATGATATCACAATTATATATTTGATATAATTCTTTATGGGTATATTCACACATCACACGTTTATCATTCATAAAACATTCAATTTCAAAATGCATGTCTGTCCCTGCACAAGATACTGCATCTTTATTTGCCTCCCATTGTCCTTTTATTTGTTCAGGAGTCATTCCCCAATATTTATGTCCTTCTTTCCAATTCTTACCCTTCATCATATTAAAAATGACTTCATCTGCTTTAAAATGAGGAAAATGACTATGATTCCATGTTGTAACAGATGTATATTTGGATTCTGGGTCAGATTTGATGAAATATTTATGTCCTTCTTCAAAGAATTGAATATTTTCATCGCGAATATGTCGATGTCTAAAAGATAAAACATTTGGTAAAAGTGGTTTTGGAGTTGAGTTCATTGTAGTGGTTATTGTTTATAATTATATTTATAGGAATATAATTATTTGAAATCATTTTTATTTATTTTTATTAAATAATAATATTGTTATCACAAATGATATTAAAAATAAAATATTATATATATATTTTATATCTAAATTATATTTTTGTAAAACAATTATATCTTTAGCTAATATAGAATGGGATATAATATTGAGGTTTCTTTTAATACTTTGAAACACACTTGCATCATGGAAACACGCGATATTATTATGAATTTTGCACTAGAAAATGGTTGCGAATCTTGTTACGACACATTTGAATTTATAAATGATAAATATGAGACGAGAACCCACGCGGTAATTACTGTTAATTTTCAAGAATATAATATAAATGAAGTAGTCGAATTTTTAAAAATAATAAAACAAATTAAAGGAATATATATTGAAAGTATTTATGACGATAATATCGAACAGTTGTTATTTGCCTCACAATATTATTTAACCCAAATGATGGATAAAAATTTAGTTGATAATTATAAAGTAAATAAAAGAAAACGTAGTTACTCTGAAGATGATACAATTATATTGAATACAATCAAAGCCAAATAATAAACGTCCCGTAAACTACTAAAAAGTTCTACGCGAATAATTATGATTATATTTTTTTTTATGACTCTTTGTTTTTCGATCTTTTCTTAGGTGTGAAGTATTATGATGACGACGTCGTCGATGTGTTTTTGATTTGTTATATACTTGTAAAGGAAATAATAAACTTTCTGACGGTAAAGGACTAGAAATATGAGTGTACATTTTTTTTTGTTCACGAGGCATTTTTATATGCTCAAGAGTGTCCATTATTTCATCTGGATTAATCGTGTTGATTGAATTGATTGAATCCAATGAATCCATAAATCTAATTTTTTTTCTATTTTTTTTTGGAATTTTGTAAATTACAACCATATCATGGTCTTCCAATTTTTTGGGGTTTCTCCCTAAAAAATCATTATATAGTCTTTTATCAATAGGCATATTAATACTGGGAATATTTAATAATTCGGATATCTCATCGTTATCCATTTTAACCTTATAATGTTCATTATTACCATTATCATTTATATTCAAAGATATTTTAGCAATTTCACCGTCATAATCAGCATCCCAATTAATTTCACTAATATAATTTTTATTGTTATTATGAATTAATGTTTTTGTAATTCCTTGATTCTTAATAAAGGTATTTAACATATTTTCTATATAGAAAATACAGATAATTTATTTATAAATAATATAATTAATATAAATAAATATGAACATTTCTTTTTCTGAAATAGAAAATTTAGATGAACCTATATATGAAACCATAGAAGAAACCATAGATGAAACCATAGAAGAAATTAATAAAAACCCTTATTTTAACGAGAAGATTTCTAATAATAAAATACAAAAATTCAATTATATTACTAAAAACCCGAAAATAAATGAAAATAATAATAATATAAAACAAAAACGAGAGAGGAAAAAAGGTATATCTTACGAAGATATATTATCTTGTATGAACACTGTTGTAGTAGACGGAAAATTAGAATTTATAAGAAATGATTCACAAATGCACATGAATAATGATGAACCTCAATATATAGAACAACCTCAACAAATAGTCAAAAAAAATGTTCATTTTGGTAAATTGCCTAACCAACCACAACAAATAGATCCAAATGTAAAAAATAGTTACATTTTTAATAAATATTTTAAAGATTATAAAGAACCACAATGCATATCAGATCCAAAACCACCTTTATCAAAACAACAAGTTTTGAGACAATTATTAATTGATAAAGTAAATAGACATAACGATCAAATACGAATTTCACAAATAAAATCAACTAGATTATTATTCAACGCTAATAATAAGATTATTAGAACTTCTACAAGGTATAATCCAAATGGATCTAATCATTTATTCAAATTCAAAGGTTAAAAGTTAACTATACTTTTGTTTCTACGTTATCATCAACATCTGACAATTCTGAGTCTGAATTATTTTTATTATAATTAACACTCATATTATCAAAATCGATAATTATATTATCTTTACTTGGAATACTGTGGATATTGTGAATGCTGGGAATAGGTATCCTATTATTATTACTATTGCTACCAAAACACCAATATTGTAAACAATTATTTGTTTTTGTTGAGTTATTTGGTTTACTTGATTTATAATCTTTCAAATCAATTAGATTTGTATAATTATCTCCCTTTTCAATTTTGTCATAAATATTTCTAGAAACCATTAAATTTTCTTTCAATAAATCGTTTGTAATTTTAAAATTTTGAATGGCAACTCTATCAATATTTTTTTTTATTTTTTTCAATTCTTTTGATTTGACTTCATTTTCATCTTCTTTCAATTTCAAAAGATCGGTTTGTTCTTTTAATTTTTTTTCTATATCATCCTGATTATATGGTTTCATAAGAATTTTTGTAAATTTATTCAATTCTTTAGGATCTCTAGTATCTAATGTAAAAACACTAACAAATAAATCAATAAAAAAATATCTGAACCAATATTTCTTTTTTATTTCTGCATTCTCCATTTCTTTGATAAACATTTCATCAATAACAGAAAAGGCCGATTTTAAAACCAAAATTTCTTCTACATGCTCATTTTTTTTCTTGTATAATAATTTAATTTTTTTTTGTAAACTTTTAACTTTAGATGTATTATTATAAATATTATTTTTTATGTCATTTTTATCTTGTTCAGTTGCCGTTTTTAACAATTCATTATATTTATTTACTTTTTGTTGTTTGGATGATAATACAGTTTTATTATATATTAATTGATTTTTGATTTCTTTCAAATTATTAATTTGTCGCTTTCTAATATCTTCTATTTTTTTAATGATTAAAAATACATTTGTATTATAAATAATGGGATATAATTTGCGAATAATTTTGGGTATAACAAATTGATTTGTTTCTTTAATTTCACCAATTTTTTTTTCTACATCCGAGATTTTTTCACTTATAACTTGTTCAATTGATCGATTTTTTTCTGCAACTGTAGTTGGAAATAATAAAGTTGTTCCTGATAAAAATTCCACAGAAGTTTGAAGTTTGTCGTATTGATGCGATGATGTTTTATGAGCTTCTGATGCGGCATCTAGTTTAAAATAATTTACAAGAGCAAGCAAAAAAGCAATAACACCATTTACCGTAGCAATTAAATATGCACCCCAATTATAATCCTTGAATACACCGGCTAATACTGTGGCTGCAGTAGATAATGCAATGGAAGGCATCATTAACTTATTCAATTCACCTTCACAATAAGCTTTGGATTCCATATAAATTAATTTCTGACCTTTTAGATAACTAGCTAAAATATCAAGAGAACTAGAGTATTTATGATTTTCTTCAAAATAATTATCTTTAATGTCCTTTTCAACTTCTTTAAATGAATATTTATTAGCAATAAATTTTTTACTATTTTGATTACCTGAGATAGGATTACCCGAAACATCATTTCCAGATATATCTTTGTAGTTATTTTCATCGTTTTCCTCATTTTCTTCAAAATTAGACAATTCTTCTATTTGTAAATTAATATCATATTCATCATCGTCATCATCTTTCGGTTCTTTCGGTTCTTTCGGTTCTTTCTTTTTGTCACTTTCATCTGAACCATTGCTTACGTTATCAATATCTACATTGTTAACTGTATTTGACATTATATATAATTATACAATTTATAATTTTAGTAAGTTTATTTTATATTAATATAATAAATGAGTTTTACACGTAAAAATAGAGGACGTGGAGTAGCTACAAGAGGATGGAAAAATGAAAAACCCGGATATCATCAAAAAACAATAATGTTACAAAGATGTGGAAAAAAGTGTTTTTTAGGATCCAAAAAATCATTCCCTATTTGTAAAAAAAATACTTGTAAAGTAAGTTCTAAAGGAGTTTATGCTGCCTATATTCGTGCGCGTGAGTATAGAACTCGTGGTAAAAAATATAGAAATATATCTAAAAAGGCAAATAAAATGCTTATTAAGATGGGTGCTAAAAGATAATAATATATATATATATATTAATTTTTATATATATTATTAGTAATATTCGTTGTATTTATAGATTATTTATGTCATTTGTGGTAGTTGTAACATAGGGAGGATTATAAACCATAAAGTTCTCATAATTATTTACACCACAAATAGTATTTCCGAATAATACTCCATCTGGGTCAATTTTATAATTATTATAATAAGGTATACCACTTGAAGGATCTAAAATAATAGGTGTTGGTGTTTGTCCAGTTAAATTATTTTCAATTACTCTTACATCTTTCAAATCTAATTTTGTGATTAAATTTACATTTAAATTTGATTTATTGAATTCATATGTTGGAATGCGATCACTAATGTAATTTGGATTGTTAGGTTTCTTGATCAAAGATTTATAGTAGTTCAATGTTTTTGTTTTTCTTAATAATAATAAATCACTTTGACTTGAGACATTTGCCTTTTTTAAAGGATTACAATATTTTGCATTGCAAAAATTTACTTTCGTTGATTTGGCAAGTATATAATCTCGTGCAGCTTGAACTTTATTATTTTCTCCAAACGCGGCTCTTGCCGGATATGTTGGAAATAATCTTAGAGATGTTGCCATATTATTCTTACTTTATAATTATATAATAAAAAATTGAATTAATTTAAATAATAATCATATTACAAATAAATAATTAATATTTTGAAATGTCTATTTTATTTAAAAAATGTTCAATCAATTGTTTAAGTTATTTGAATTGTACCAGTAAAAATGATACAATTCAAGAATCATTTGATTTCTCTAATATTAAACCATTTATTCCACCGATAGATGGTGGATTTGTTATTAAAGTATATGATGGCGATACTATTACAATTATTACCAAATTACCTTATGAAAATTCTGAATTATATAGGTTTTCTGTAAGATTAAGTGGTATTGATACACCTGAAATGAAAAGTCAATGCATTGAAGAAAAGAAAATGGCCAAAGAAGCCCAAGAAAGTCTTTCCAATTTAATTTTGCATAAACAGATTACATTGAAAAATGTAAAAACAGAAAAATATGGGCGAATATTAGCTGATGTTTATTTGGGGGAAACTAATATTAATAAATGGATGTTAGAACAACATTTGGCCGTTGAATATAATGGAGGGACTAAAAAACTGCCAAAATCATGGATAAAATATAGAAGTACAGGAGAAATGTAATAAAATAAAAGTATAAATCATATAGAATCAAATATCATAACTGATTGTGAGTGTTAAACAAAAACTAAAATCCATATAATTTAGGTCTACTACTCGACCATATTCATCTAATAATTGAATCTGAAAATTAGATATATTTACTGGACCAAAATAATCTCTAGCAGTCGAAATGATATTTAGTCCATTTTCTAGAAAAATTTTAAATAGTCCAGATTGTAAAGAAATACGCGCTAAAATATTTTTATTTAAAATAGATGAATTAAAGGCACTATAAAACAAACCATTATTATTATTATTATTAAAATCATCTATGACAAGATAAAAATATCGAGGACCTACAAGATCCACTATTCCTTCAGATATATAATTTTTATTATTGGTATAAATACCATTTCTAAAACCCATGATCCAACCTAATTTGAGAGGTAATGGTGTGGTTCTATCATCATATCCAAAACGATCTGCTTGGAAATTTAATTCAAACTGTAAATTAGAAGGTGCTTCTGGTGCAAGTCCTACCATCATTTGACCCGACCCATTATTATTATTAATATTTATAACAAAAGTAACATATTGAAAATCACTTCCAGCTAATATAATTTCATTATTTAAACAAGCTATAAAAGAATCATTGTCATAATTACCGTCTGGAATATTAATTACTGTAGAATTCGAATTGACTGTAAGTGTAAAAAAATTATTATTATATTGTTTTGAAATAGCGTAATATGTAGTTGGTAATTCAATACCAGATAATTTCATAGATAATACATTTTGAATAAACATAGGCAATTGAAAATTAAAATTAGTAGGAGAAGAATTGTAATAATTTTCTCTAAAGCGTGTATCAATAACTAAATTCTCTTCACGTACCTTGCGTTTTAAGGGATTTAATACTCCTTGGTAATATTGACTAGGATAACTTTCTTGGTAAGGTGGTGGATTTATTCTTTCTTGTACCATGTGATCTGTAGGATTTTCAAGTTTAATAGGTTGAGGTTTATAACTTGAATTAAGTGTATTGTTGATTGTTTTTACAAGTTCATTATTATTTTGATTGTCTTGATATTTTGTTTGGAGTAATATTTCCTTGGCTTCGTTTATAAAATCTAAAATTTTTTTTTGAAAATCTTTATCAAATTCATGATTATTGATAATATTTTGTCTTAATTTATTTTCATTTATTTCAATAATAAATTTATCAAAATCATTAGGTAATTCAAACATTTCTTTTAGTTCATCTCTACTATAATTATCAATATTCAGGTCAAAAAACATATTAGTATATTATAATAAAATAATATATATTTAATAAATTTATTCAATATATATATCATAATTTTATTTAATTCTACAAATAAAATTTAGTTTTTTTGTTATATAAAGATATAAATAAATATATTTTTATTATTATAATATTAATAGTATAATATTAATAGTATAATAAAATATGTCAAATTATAGTAAGAATTTATTTACTACTTCATATTCTTCAGGAGGAGGAGGTAAAGGAGGAAAAGGTGCACAAGGACCAACTGGTTTTACTGGACCAACTGGTTTTACTGGACCAACTGGTTTTACTGGACCAACTGGTTTTACTGGACCAACTGGTTTTACTGGACCAACTGGTTTTACTGGACCAACTGGTTTTACTGGACCAACTGGTTTCACTGGACCAACTGGTTTCACTGGTCCAACTGGTATTCAAGGACCTCAAGGAATTGATGGTTTTGCAACTAATACTGGTGCGACTGGTTTTACTGGTCCAACAGGTCCTAGTGTTACTGGACCAACTGGTTATACTGGTTACACAGGCTTTACTGGTCATACAGGACCAACTGGTCTTACTGGTCCAACAGGACCACAAGGAATTCAGGGTAGTAGAGGTTTCCTTGGAAATACTGGTTTTACTGGACCAACAGGTATTCAAGGACCTCAAGGAATTGATGGTTCTGCAACTAATACTGGTGCGACTGGTTTTACCGGTCCAACAGGTCCTAGTGTTACTGGACCAACTGGTTATACTGGTTATACTGGTTATACTGGTAAAACAGGTTATACTGGTCCAACTGGTCCTTCTGTAACAGGTCCAACTGGTTATACTGGTCCCACAGGTTATACTGGTCCAACTGGACCTTCTGTAACAGGTCCTACTGGTTATACAGGTCCCACTGGTTATACTGGTCCAACTGGACCTTCTGTAACAGGTCCTACTGGTTATACAGGTCCCACTGGTTATACTGGTCCAACTGGTCCTTCTGTAACAGGTCCTACTGGTTATACAGGTGACACAGGTTATACTGGTCATACAGGACCAACTGGTTATACTGGTCCAACAGGTTATACTGGTCCAACAGGTTATACTGGTCCAACAGGTTATACTGGTGACACAGGTTATACTGGTCCAACTGGACCTTCTGAAACAGGTCCTACTGGTTATACTGGTCCAACTGGTCCTTCTGTAACAGGTCCTACTGGTTATACAGGTAATACAGGTAATACAGGTCCTACTGGTCCTTCTGTAACAGGTCCTACTGGTTATACAGGTAATACAGGTCCTACTGGTTACACCGGTCCAACAGGTATTCAAGGACCTCAAGGTGAGCCTGGATCTGCAACTAACACTGGTGCGACTGGTTTTACCGGTCCAACAGGTCCTACTGGTTACACTGGTCCAACAGGTATTCAAGGACCTCAAGGTGTGCCTGGATTAGCAACTAATACTGGTGCAACTGGATTTACAGGACCAACAGGTTATCAAGGACCTCAAGGTGTGCCTGGATTAGCAACTAATACTGGTGCAACTGGATTTACAGGACCAACAGGTTATCAAGGACCTCAAGGTGAACCTGGATTAGCAACTAATACTGGTGCCACAGGATTTACTGGTTACACAGGACCAGATGGACGAACTGGTTTCACAGGTCAAACAGGACCGACTGGATTTACAGGACCAACAGGACCTAGTGTTACAGGACCAACTGGTCAAACAGGACCGACTGGATTTACAGGACCAACAGGACCTAGTGTTACGGGACCTACCGGTGAAACAGGACCAACAGGTTTTACTGGATCAACAGGTTATACTGGTCCAACTGGTCCTTCTGAAACAGGTCCTACTGGTTCAACAGGACCAACAGGACCTAGTGTTACAGGACCAACAGGACCTACAGGACCTAGTGTTACGGGACCTACCGGTGAAACAGGACCAACAGGTTTTACTGGATCAACAGGACCTAGTGTTACAGGACCAACTGGTGAAACAGGACCGACTGGATTCACGGGACCAACAGGACCTAGTGTTACAGGACCAACTGGTGAAACAGGACCGACTGGATTTACAGGACCAACAGGACCTAGTGTTACAGGACCAACTGGTCAAACAGGACCGACTGGATTTACAGGACCAACAGGACCTAGTGTTACAGGACCAACTGGTCAAACAGGACCGACTGGATTTACAGGACCAACAGGACCTAGTGTTACAGGACCAACAGGTATTCAAGGACCTCAAGGTGATATTGGACCTCAAGGTAGTATTAATACTATAAATAACATAACTGATAGTTTAAACTACCCAAATAACACTTATGATCTTTTAGTATATGCTACGGACGATCCTGGAAATATATATTATGAACCAATATTGCAATATAATCCCGCTACTGTTCCATCAGGTTCTAATATATTAAATCTTTTACAAACTTACGGTAATAATACAAATCTTACAGTTTCAGGTAACCTTCAAGTTAATGGTAGTGGAACTTTTGATGGTGCTTTGACGGCCAATAGTGTGACAACAACTTCTGATTATCGTATCAAACAAAATGCAAAAAATTTAGATGAAACTTTCACAGTAAAATATTTAAATCCAGTAAGTTATGATAATTTATTAACAAAAACAAAAGATATTGGGTTAATTGCACATGAATTACAAGAATATTATCCAGAATTAGTGACGGGTGAAAAAAATGGTCCCAAATATCAAAAAATAAATTATATTGGTTTGATTCCAATTTTAATAAATGAAATTAAAAACTTGGAAAAAAGAGTAAAAAAATTGGAAGATGAAAAATGTTGTTGTAAATAAAATCATTGATAAAAAAAAGCATGGCAACATGCCTTTGTATTTTTTGTATTTTTTGTATTTTTTGTATTTTTTGTATTTTTTGTATTTTTTGTATTTTTTGTATTTTTTTAAAATACACAACTTATTATCGAATTAATAAATTTTTCTTCCAATGAATAATCATAATAATTTAGTTCTTCTTCTAAAAGAAAGATATTAGTATTTTGTTTGCATTTTTCAATAAATTCATTTTTTAAGAAATAAAAGTTTAAATCTTCTTGATTTTCTACTTTATCACTAGTTTGATGATAAGGAACATTCATTAGGTTATTTGAAATTTCCTCGATTGAAGATGATGGATCTTCTAATTCTTCTTCCTGTTGAGGAGAATAATTATTAATAATATCCCGTATTTTATCAAATATACCATCGTTTATTTCATAAAATTCTTCTACCCTTTCATCGTTATACTCTTCGTGGTCTACTAATAATGCTTTAACAAAAGTTTCGATTGTAACACCATTTTCAGATAATTTTTTAGAAATTAAAGCAACGGAAGGTCTATGATTTTCAGAATCATCATCGACATCTTCATTTAGATATTCATTTTCTTCAACCACATCATCTTCATTTGTTAGATTTTCACCTGTAACACGTTCTAACATAAAACGAAACCCTCTTAGAACATCAGACTCTTGTTGTTCTTGGTCCTCGTCGTAATCTTCATCTTCGTCAAAATCGTTATCATCATCATCATCTTCTTCTTCATGCATATGTTTAGATACTGACTCATCAACCATTTCACTTCTACAATAAGGACATCCAAAACCGTTGTATGCTACATTTGACAATAAACATGTTGTATGAAATTGATGACCACATTCTGTTGTTACATGATTTTTATTTGTATCAATGCTTACCAGACAGATAGAACATTCAACGACTTCACAGGTAAAATGATTAGTAGATGCCATTTTGTTTTGAATTATTTAAAATATTGGATTAATTTTGCTGTATATTATAATAAGTATTTGTAATTATAAATAAAATTATAAATGCTTTCAATTTTTTTATTCTTAGTGCTATTTTGATGTTTACATTAAAAAATTAATCTTTATATTTTCTACTTTCATATTGCCCGTAAGTGAACCAATGCCATGCAATTGCTTCATCTGACCAATTTTTCATATCATTATTTTCTCTATAACAACAAAAATTAAATCCATCAGGAAATATGAAATGTCTTAAAACAAATGATCCAATATTAAAATTAAATTGCTTAACTTCAGCATAATTAATATTATTAAATAAATTATCAAAATATACCCAATTATTACAACGTAATTTATTGTGAATTTTAATATTTTTGATTGGATGATAAAAATGATTCAAATTTAATTCATTTTCATTCCAACGTGTATTATAATGAACTGTACTCAATTCTGTAGGGTTATCGATTTTGTAATTATTTTGATAGGCAAGTGTATTAAAAAATACTTCGTGATATACTAAAGTTTTTTTTTCATTTGCATATTGTTTTATCAATTTTAGTAATCTATTAGATAACCTACACGCACACACCATACTTCTAGACCATGGAGTATTCATTTTACCGGCAATCGTGTACCAATTTTCCCATCCACTCATAGTTCCATTAGTATTAATATCATTGAATGGTGTTAGTAAATCACTATCATTGTAATTATTATCAATATTTTCAATTACACTTTCTTTTAAAAAAAAAACATCGTCTTCTATAAACCAAACATGTTTATAATTTGATCTTATTAAACAAAAATAGAATAATGCTTTATCCCAAGCTGTTGTTGGTTTATTAGGAATATTACCTGTTGGTATTAATGCATTTTGATATCCATTTGATTTGCAAAAATCATCAGACATTTGAATAAAAGTTACTTTTGATTTTGTTTTATCAAATAAATTTGTAAAATCTCTTGATGTATTATCAATAGATACATAAATATCATAACAATTAAAATTATTTAAAAAATTTAACCAAATATTATTAGGATAGCGTGTTATTAAAACAATTGCAATGTCATTTTTAGGATAATTTACGTGAGCAGATGTTATATTCTGCGGTATATTCATATTATCGGTATTATCCTTTGCGTTAAATACTTTTTTTTTATTTTTAATAAATTTTTTAAAACTTTTAATAAAAAAAAAAAAGTTAGTAAAGTTAATTTTCTTGGACATATGTATATATATATAAATAATTTAATTTATAATAATTAATTTTATAGTATCATTATATAAAAATGAATAAAAACATTATCGGATATTTTCATATATGTCAAAAAGAATATTGGCAAAAATCTTTTGATATAATTTTTAATGAAATTAAGAATAGTGGGTTGTATGATGTAACAAGTCTCATACGTATTGGTATAGTAAATGATATTGGTAGTGTAATAAAAGATGAAAGATTAAATGACCCTAAATTTCAAATTATTTTTTGTAATCCTTCACATGAATATGAAAGACCTTCATTATATCATATGAGAATACACGCTGATATTGACCCAAAGAATACCTGTTATTGGTATGTACATTCAAAGGGACTTAGACATTTTGGAAAAGAAAATGAAAGTTGTATTATTGATTGGATTAATTTTTTATTATATTTCAATATAACAAAATGGAAAATTGCATACGATATGCTAGATAGATATGATACATTTGGTTGTAATCGATTAGGTAGACAACATTACTCTGGTAATTTTTGGTGGACTAGTCGTAATCATCTTACAAAATTACCAGTTTGGATTGATGATTATTATACTGCTACTGAAGATTATATATGTAAAATAAATGATAAATCATTTAATATATACACTTGTGGAATAGTGGGTGGCGGTCATTATTCAAACAACATTAACAAAAATGAATATGAAATACCTGAAGATTTTAATATCCATGTATATTGGAATTCAAATCCAGATATCCAATCATTTATTACTCTTGAAGATGTAGTTTGGCATTATTTAAAATATGGTAAATTTGAGGGAAGAAATTATAAACTTCCTGAAGGATTTGATTTTAATTATTATAGAAATAATAAAAATTTATATAATTATGATGATGGAGATATTATTTGGCATTGGTATAAATATGGTCAATATGAAGGAATTAAATATTGTGAATAATTATACTAAAAATATCCTCCATTAATTCTATTTTTTAATGGTATAATTGATATACAACTATTTGTATCTATAATATTAGTATAAGGTAATTTGTATCTATTTTCTTGAATCTCTATTAAATTTGTAATATGATGACAACCAGGAGTATTTGGATTTTGTAGAAGAATTTCTTTTAATGAATTCATATCATAACCCAAACCAATGACATTATTGTATATTTTTTTTTTAATTTGTTCCTTATTTCTAAAATGATAATGAACTAATGCTATTTTTGTTAAATGATAATCATTACAACATAAATGATTTCCGTGGTCAATACTTCCATTAAAATATCTTGTGTCAATAAACGATTTTGCAAGTGGTCCCATATCATTATAATAGGAATAATCAAGTTCAACTACTATTCTTTCGGATTCATTATGATTATTCAAAATTGGATTTAAATAACTAGCCTTATAAACTCTACAAGGTGGTAAATTATGAATATAATTATTAATTAATTGTTTGTCAATACTTATTTCTTTAGAATTAGAATCTTTATCATAATAAACAATAAATTCATCTATGTCAATTGGAAACGCTAATTTATCATTACCGTAAGAATGTGTTTGAATAAATCTAGTCATATATTCCCCCTTTTGTTTGTAATCAGGTTCTCTATAAATATTGATTAATTCCTTAAATTCTTGAATTACTTCATAGGTACCGTCTGTTGAATAATTATCTATAATATGTATATTATTCCATCCAAACATAGAACCGTGATATATAATCCAATCTTTAACAATATCTACTTCATCTTTAACAATTGTAAATAATTTTACCATTTTAATAATATAATATAAATATTTGAATATTTAAATTTTATTAAATATACTTAGTTACCTTTTAGTAAAATTAATTTTGCATATCGTATAAAAAAAATTGAAATAATTTTAATTTTAAAAATTAAAATGCATATAATTTAAATCAATTACAGTTAATTTTTTCAAATGGCATCACAATCACAATCGTCAAAGGATAATAATTTGAGTATTTATATTCCCCATGTTTTTATGAATATAAACAGTGATTTTATTAAAATGGTTTTTGAAGATTTAAAATATGGAAAAGTAAAACACCTTGATTTTGTTGATAAAATGGATAAAAATGGCAAAATATATCATTCTGTATACATTCACTTTGAATATTGGTATGACAATATTGCTTGTAAAAACTTTCAAGAACGTGTAAAAAATCCTGATAAAGAAGCGCGAATTGTTTATAAAGAACCGTGGTTTTGGGTTTGTCTAGAAAATACTAGTAATATTATTAACAAAAAACATGTACTAAAAGAAAGAGGAGAAAAAAAGGTAAAAATTAATTTAGATGATTTATTCGATTCAATCACTTCAGTTTCTAAAAATGAAAAAGAGATAATTGATGTTAAATATGTAAAACAATTAGAAGAGATAAATTATAAATTGATTTATGACTTGTACAAATTACAAGGTGATTTTATTATGGTTTAATTTTGATAAATTTATATTTAATGTAATTTTAATTAAAGTTTTTTTTCTCCACTTTTAAAAAAAATGGAGTCAAAAACTAAAAAAACCTTTAAAAAAACAACCTTTAAAAAAGGTTGTCACAAAAATAAAACAACCTTTAAAAAAGGTTGTAGTAAAAAAAAAATTGAATACTTTTTTCACAAAGTTTTTAAGACAAAACCTAATAAAGATAACCGTTGTAGTATGAATAATAAAAGTTGTGAAAAAATGAATGGTGGAGGAATGCGTTACAATGAAAAATTTATTGATTTAATGGAAAACTTGACTTCAATTATGCTTAAGCAAGGTGAACCATTTAGAGCTCGCGCTTATCAAAAGGCACAAGAGACACTCATGTCTTATCCTGACGATATTATAAGCGTAGAACAATTAAAGGGTAAACCTGGTATAGGTTCAACAATTTTGGAAAAATTAAATGAATTTGTAAATACTGGAACTTTAAAAATATTAGAAAGAGAAAAAAATAATCCAGTAAATATTTTGGGAGAAATTTATGGGGTTGGACCAAAAAAAGCCAAGGAATTATTAGAAAAAGGTGTAACCACAATCGAGCAATTAAAAGAACGTTCGAATGAATTATTAAATGATATACAGAAGGTTGGATTAAAATATTATGAAGATATTTTGAAACGTATTCCTCGTTCAGAGATAGAAGAATATAAAAAAATATTTGAAAAAGATTTTAAAAGGGTTTCTCAGACATATACTGATTCAGAATCGCGTATGGAGATTGTTGGCAGTTATCGTCGTGGTGCTGAATCTTCAGGGGATATAGATGTTATAATAACATCTGAAACGCCAACTGTTTTTATTAAATTTATTGATGAATTAATAAAAGAAAAAATAATAGTAGAGGTTTTATCACGTGGTCCTACGAAATGTCTAGTAATTACAAAATTGCCTTCTTCTGATGTTGCGCGTCGTGTTGATTTCTTATATACAACTCCAGAAGAATATCCATTTTCCGTTTTGTATTTTACAGGTTCAAAAATTTTTAATACTGTAATGCGTCATGAAGCCCTGCAAATGGGTTTAACAATGAATGAACATGGTTTATATAAGATGGAAGGTAAGAAAAAAGGTCCGAAGGTTGACGCGGTATTCAAAGACGAAAAAGATATTTTTGATTATTTGAATTTAGTTTACAAAAGTCCTATTGAGAGAACAGATGGTCGCGCTGTTATAAAAATAGGTGTGGAAGAGAAAAACAAAGGTAAAAATGAGTCATCGTCGACCTTATTGATAACCGACAAGTTTGCCGAAAATGGCGGGGTTTTAGAGGGAGATGCTGAGATGGTAGTCGCGAAACCTATTAAGGTGCGAAAAACTATTAAGAAAAAGGATGTGGTTGTTACTGGAAAAAAAATCGGTTCTCTGAAAAATAAAGGAAAGGGGGAAGTGGTTGTGGTTGTGGAGGAAAATGAAAATGAAGTCAAAGAAGCCAAATATCTGGAGGTTGTTGATTTGATAAATGATTTCAAGAAAAATGGGATTTCTGTTTTGGGTGCTCTATCCGAGAATGTTTTATCCGAAATGGTAGTTGTTTCGAATGAATTATATAGAAATCAAAAACCTATTATTAATGACAACCAATTTGATATTTTGGAGGATTATATTCGAGAGAAATTTCCTGAGAATGAAGTTATTCGATTAATTGGTGCACCTATTCCTGTTGGTAAAAACAAAGCAGTTTTACCATATGAAATGTGGTCTATGGATAAAATTAAACCGGATACAAATGCTTTAGAGAGTTGGAAAAAGAAATTTAGTGGACCTTATGTTATATCTTGTAAATTAGATGGTGTAAGTGGGTTGTATACCACTGAAGGACCTGGTGGACCTAAATTATATACACGTGGAGACGGAAAAGTTGGTCAAGATGTTAGTCATTTTATACCTTATTTGAAGTTGCCATCACAAAGTAATATCGTAATTCGCGGTGAGTTTGTTATACCTAAACAGATTTTTGAGGAAAAATATAAAAAAGATTTTGCTAATGCAAGAAATTTGGTTTCGGGAATTGTTAATCAAAAATCAATTGATCAAAAAATTAAAGATGTTCATTTTGTAGCTTATGAAGTCATTGTTCCTACTTTAAAACCTTCGGACCAATTTGAATTTTTGAAAACTTTGAATATTGAATCTGTCTTGTATGAAGAAATTGGTGGTAGTGGTGATAAATTAACTAATGAATATTTGTCAGAAACTTTAATTGATTGGCGTAAAAATTATGTTTATGAAATTGATGGTGTTATCGTTGTCGATGATAAAATATATCCTAGGAAATCCGGTAATCCTGAACACGCTTTTGCTTTTAAAATGGTCTTATCCGATCAAGTTGCAGAATCTACTGTTGTCGATGTTTTATGGTCACCAAGTAAAGACGGTTATTTAAAACCACGCGTACAAATAAAACCTGTAGGGTTGGGTGGTGTACGTATTGAATTTGCTACCGGATTTAATGGTGCTTTTATTAAAGATAACAAAATAGGTATTGGTGCTGTTGTAGAAATTATCAGAAGTGGTGATGTTATTCCATATATCAGAAAAGTAGTTGTAGGTGCCGAAGAACCTAAAATGCCATCTGTTCCATATAAATGGAATGATACTCATGTAGATGTGATGTTGGAAGATAAAATGTCCGATGAAACTGTACGAGAGAAAAATATTGCCAAGTTTTTCAAAGATATTGGTGTCGAAGGGTTGGGCAGTGGAAATGTGGCTCGTATAATTAAATCTGGGTTTGATTCCATTCCTAAAATAATTAATATGACTGTAGATGATTTGATGGGGGTAGAGGGATTCCAAAAAACCACTGCAAATAAAATTCATAATGGTATCCGTGACCGTTTAGATAAAGTTACATTGCCAACATTAATGACGGCAACGAACATATTTGGACGCGGGTTTAGTGATAAGAAAATTGAACTTATCATGGAGAATTATAAAGATGTATTTACTTCTAAGATTGGTGAGGAAGAGAAAATTAAGAAAATATCGGAAATAAAAGGAATGGCTTTGAAAAGTGCCAAGGACTTTGTCGAAAAAATTGATGATTTTGAAGACTTCTTAATGGAAACAGATATGTTTTATAAATTAAATCAATATGAAAAGGCGCGTGTTGAGGGGTCTGTTAAAAACGGTGCGGTAGATGTAAATAATCCTTTATATGGAAAGTCAATTGTGTTTTCTGGGTTTAGAAATGCCGAATTAGAAAAAAAACTAAAGGATATTGGTGCAAAAGTAGGGTCTAGTGTAAGTAAAAATACGTTTGCGGTTGTTGTAAAAGATAGTGATGGCGATGAAACTGGCAAAGTATTGGACGCCAAAAAATTGGGGGTTATGGTAGTTTCTCTGGATGAATTTATCGCCAACTATAAGATGTAGTTGTTTATAAAATAAAAGAAAGATATAAAGGAAAAAAATATAAAGGAAAAAAATATAAAGGAAAAAAATATAAAGGAAAAAAGTTATATTATAATATAAATATGACTGCTCCCAATTATGATCATTATGTAGATGTAATTAAACATCAATTAAATATGAGCGTAAGTGACTGGAATTTTAAATCAATTCCACAATATCGATCAATATTAGAACATGTAGATAAATCAATTGGAGAAAGATATTTTAATGAAATTAAAATACGTTATATGAATTTATTTATGGATAACAAGAATTTACTTGCAAATTTATGCTTGGAAAATGACCAATTAGGAAATCCTAAAAAAGAACATTTTGATGATTTTGTTTATTGTTCACCAACCAATTTAAGGTATATATTACATAGTTTTTTAATTTTGGAATATATTCAAAAGTTGAATCTTAATAATTTAAATATTATAGAAATTGGCGGAGGTTATGGCGGATTATGTTTTTTTATTAACAAATTATCTACACTTTTTAACTTGAATATAACTTCTTATTCTATATTTGATCTGTTTGAAGTTTCAAAATTACAAGAAAAGTACTTATCCAATTTAAATATAAAAAATTTTAATACATATCAATTGGATAATTTTGTGAATATAAAAAAAAACTCGTTTTTAATTAGTAATTATGCATTTAGTGAAATATCATTAGGTCTACAAAAAAAATATTGTGAAGAAATAATTAAGCCATATACTTCTAACGGTCTACTGTGTTGGAATCATGTTCCTGTATATCAATTTACAGATAACAAAATATATATTGATAAAGCATTTAGAGTTGATAATAGTAAAATATTTTCATCAGATTTTCATTTAAATAATTTTGAAATAAATGATGAAAATAATTGGATTGAAGAATGCCTCGTTACTTATTAAAACTCTACATCTATAATACAAGTCTCAATATCTTTTTTTATTTTATTATAAATATTGTTGAAATATTTATTATATGTTGTGTCTTTTTTGAATTCTGGCGCCATTAATTTGGAAAATGTTTTATCATAAAGAATACTTGCACTATCATTTTCCATTAAATTTTGTAAATTTGTTTTACGCCACTCGCTAAATGCTTTTGATATTTTGAATTGAATAATATTTAAAAACTGTATGAATTTTTCTCTCGATATAGTTTGCCAACAAAGAATATTTTCCTGTGTTTGAGAGTTGGTTTTATCAAATATATAAATATAATTTTGTTTCTGAATAAAACATATAATTGGTAAAGGGTTGTTATCATGATTGTATATACTCCTAGTGAGTATATGATTCATCGTTTCTAGATAACTATTATTAAATAAATATTCTATATCTTGTTCATTTACTTTTATAATTTCTGTAATATTATCAAAACTAATATTGGGTTTTTGTAAATCGTTATTCAAATAATCCAATACATCTATTTTTTTTATTTTCTTTGTTATAAATTTATTTAATTCATTTACTTTATTTTCTAATCTATTACATTTGTTTGCAAGTTCTAGGATGATTTGATACATTTGTTTTTGCGAAGGTATAATAATTGTGTCATCTTCATCATCGTTAGATTTTTTTGTTATATTTGTGTTTTTTTTTGATTTTGATTGATGCCAGATTTCACATAATATTATATGTTTATCTAAATTTTTACGCGTTTTGTAACTTTTTCCACAATATACGCAACATAACGCTGATTGTTTAATTTTATTATTATTATTATTACTATTATTACAATTATTACTATTGATATTATTAATCATTTTGAAGTAAAATTAATTAGTTGGGGTTATTTTCAATCAATTTTATTAATTTAAATAATTTAATAACCTTATATATAAATATAAAATGTTATTAGGTAGAACTGGAATTGTATATAATGGAAGTACGTACAAACCATTTGCTGTCGAACCATATGGATATAGATGTCGAGGTTGTAATAAAGGTTTAACTGGAAACACCCCTGCAGATCAATATCAAAAACAAAAACTTATTCAAAATACAGTGAGAGTTTATTCTTCTTTATACACGATGAATTTAGGATCTTTAAGTTCCTATTCTAGACCGACAATTGATACTAATCTAGTAGGTTGGAATCAACAAAGCGATAGACCTTATCCTAGTGTTCAAAGAGCCAGTATTCCAACTGGGTTTAATACGTCTTTGAATGGAAGACATCATTCTAATACTTCAAGTAGACCAGGAACACAAACTCCTGGAGGAGTTGGTTGTGATATTAAACATAATTCTTATGATAGATATTTGAATAAATTAAAAGGTCGAAAGGTGTTACGACGTGGGGTTATTCCACCAACATTCGGTTTACCAATTCCATTTAATCGCGCTTTTCCTGTTTATGGTGCTAAAGAATTTAAGACTGCAATCGTCAGTGGTTGTAATTGTCCTTTCCAAACAAATAATATGATTGCTGATATAAAATTATATGAAAATCCTGCATTCCAAGATATAAATGATGTAGTATTTAAATATGGTGTTGGAATGTTTGTTTATGCATATAAAGGTAAATCTAAAGATAAGACCAAAGCTGAAATTGTGGCAGATTTAGGAAATAATTTATTTGTCATTAAATTTGATGATGATGGTACTCTTCAAACTGTTTCTTCATTTGAAATAATACAATATTATAAATGTAATTGTGATGCAATAGATATTACTGAACAAGGTATTGTTGATATTATTAATTTAAAATTTAATGAGTGAATCCATTGAATCCATTGAATCCATTGAATTATTTTTTTGGTATTTTTTTTAATTTGGAATTTTGAATTTGTAATAAATAAAATATTTGTAATATTTATAATTAAATTATGCTTCGATCTTCAGTTGCTATTAGAATGAATGTACAAACCCCAAATAATTCAAATACTTATAATGCATATAAAGCTGCATTGAATACTTTAGCCCAAACACCAAAAAAACCGGTTCCAACTGCTTTAAGAGCTCCAATGATCGACCGTATTTTTTCTGTAAGACCAGGATGCGGTTCATGCGGTAAATAAATTTTATATTTATAATCCTATAATTTTTTATAATTTTTTATAATTTTTTATAATATTATTATACTTTGTAATATTATAAAATGTCATTTAATATTATTAGTAATAATGGGAACAACGCTTATTTTAGTAATGTAAAACCATATCCATCTGGTCTTTTACATAAAAGTAGTAATTTCAAAACAATGGGAGATACAACTCTTTTGCCATATAATGCCCAATATGACAACTGTAAAAATACACTTTGTTATACTCATTCTAAAGGAACATTTATATATAAACCTCATAGTGCTTATGGATTAATTGGTCGATCGGCTGCCGGGTATTTGGCACAAAGAAGGCGACTATAGTTTTTCCGATGCTAGTTTATAGTAAAAGTCCTAATTCTTTGATTATCAATATTATACCAAATATACATAATAATTGTTTTGTTTCGGAATCAAGTGCTTTACTCGTTTTATGTGGATAAAAAAGAATAATTAAAAGAAATGACATTAAAAATGTTATAATAAACTCTAATTTGCTTATAATTTTTTTAATATTTGCTAATTTATTAGAATAATCTAAATCAAATGGATTTTTTTTTAGTTTATATTTATAATAAAAATAACGAATTAAAAAAAATAAATATATTAATTTGACTGCTATAATGGAATAAATAAAAATACGATAAAAATTCATATTTTTTTGAAGATATATATATATATATATATATATATATATATATAAATATATATAAATATTATAGAAAAATGAGTTCATCTAACATGTTTAATAATAATTTGAAAGAAACTCCTTTAGATTCAGCATATAGTTTTTCAACTACAAAAGATAACAATGATTTTATGCGAAATATCCTTAAAACTCCTTTCTCTCCAATTTGTATTTTCTGTTCTGGAAAAGAAACGATTTCTTTAATGCAAGATGGATCATTTCGTTTTTGTAAACAATGTAGGAAACAATTTAAATCTAGACCTGGTTAGGAATATAAAAAAAAATAAATTAGAATTAAACTACTTAAAGATATGATAGTGTATTTATTTGTCTTGTAAAGACTGTAGTTACTTTTTTCTTTTCCAGTATTCCGGTATTCCGGTAATTTATTGACTCATAGATTAATTATAATTATAAATAAATAAATAAATAAATAATATTATTTTTTGCTTTGTTAGCTCAGCGGGCAGAGCGTGAGGCTGTTAACCTCGAGGTCATAGGTTCAAATCCTATACAAAGCGATTATTTATATATATAAATTTTAATATCATATCTGAAATATATGATATTAAATGAGTTTGGAGAGTTTGGCGTGTTTGAAGTTTGAACTCGTGATGGTATGATTTATTATTCTTTTTTTTGGAATTTTGAAATACATTCCCAAATTTTTGCACTTTCATAAATAGTAAAAACTCCTCTTTTATGGGCTAAGTTTAAAAAACCAACCATTAAATTTAATGCAGTGTTTTCATCTTTTACTTCTATATCTACTAAACGTAATTCTTTTTCTGGTTGGTTGTTTGATTGGTTGTTTGATTGGTTTTCCATATTATTTTATTTAATAAAAATTAATATTTAAATACTTTAAATTGTTATTTTATTTTTATTTTATTTTTATTGAATTAATTAAAAAAAAAATTGAAATGCAATTTAAATTTATTAAATTTAGTATTAAATAAACAAACCCATCTGAAAATATGAATCTATTGAACGAAAATGAATCCAATATTATTTTTGAAAGTCAAAAAATTTGTGAAAATGTTACCAATATCGATTTGAAATTGGATTTGAAATTGGATTTGAATATGGATTTAAATAATATACATTTTGGAATTTTAAATATTAAAACAAATAAACATGATATTACTATTTTAAAAAAAATACAACATATTGTTTTTGATGTAGATTGTTCTGGTTCGATGAGTGATATTTGTAATGATAATCGAAGTAAAATGGAACATATTAATCATACTATTATAAATATGATTATGTTTATAGTTGAACATCCTGAATTGATGGTTTTTATTAGTGTTTTTGCTTTTGATGATCAAATATATACAATTATAGAAAATGAATTAATTTCCAAAGAAAATGTTGAAACACTCGTTCAACAAGTTAGACAAATAAGACCTAAAAACATGACAAACATAGAAAAAGCATTAACAAATTCTAAAGAATATATTCAAAAAAAATGTGATTGTGATGTGATTGGCAAACATAATATAACAATAACTCATATTTTTATGACGGATGGCGACGCTAATCAAGGCAGTACAATTCCAGAAGAATTATTGCAAAAATGCGATTTATCTATTTCAAATATTTTCATAGGTTTTGGTATTGATCATAACGCTCATTTATTAAAAATATTAAGTTCTCATAAAAAAAATAAATATTACTTTGTGGATGCATTAGAAAAAGCAGGTCTAGTATATGGCGAAATATTACATTCAATTATTTATAAAATTATGGAAAATATTAACATCTCTGTTAAAAATGGTTATATTTATGATTGGAAGAAAAATGTATGGACTGATAACATGATAATTGATGATTTAGTGAGTGATATTAATAAAGTATTTCATATTATTTCCGAAAATCCATTGGAATGCGATGTATCTATTGAATTCAATAATTATTTAACAAATGAACCTTTTCAATATAATATAAAAACAATGATCAATGAAATTCCTGTTCAACTTTATAAATATAAATACAGGCAAAGAACTCAAGAATTAATGTTTGAAGTTAGTCAGCATAATTTTAATAACATTAACATTCCTGTTTACAATCATAATAATAACTATTCATTATATTTTGATAATAATGATAATCCATTTTATAAAGAACGCAATGAGAAGAACGCTTTACTTAAAGAAAAAATGAGGGTTTTATTAGAAGACATGAAAAAATATTGTCATTCTGATGCTGATGCTGATGCTGATGCTGAAAAACTTGATGATTTGGAAAAGAACTTTATGAAATTATTATGTGATGATATTTATATGTGTTTACAAACTATTGATACTAGATATGGTGCCATGTATTCATGTTCACGTCAAGTTTCTCAAGGTGAACAAAGAAGTTATAGCGCTACTCAAGCACCCAATTTAAAACCAGCACCCAGATTTATTATGCCAATAATGATGCGTTCACGTGCTTTTAATGGTGAAATCGATGATAATAACGTATTTAGTAATTTTGATTATTTGGTGGAGGGTAGGGAAGAAGAGAAAAATCAGGATAATCAAGAAAATCAGGATAATCAAGAAAATCAAGATAATCAAGAATATACTGTTTCCGAGGAGATAGATACTAATCCCTATACTAATTTATCTGTTTTGAACTTGATGAGATGCTGCAGTTCGACTTTAGATGACAATAAATTATTTCGATAAAAATTATTATTATGTGTATTTTATATTTTGTAATTTAATTGTTTTTTTTTTGGGTTTTTGGGTTTTGGGTTTTTGGGTTTTGGGTTTTTGGTTTATTTTGATTTTGTGTAAACCATAAATATTTCCAAATATCACTTACTCCTGGATCACTTCCACTTATGTCTAATTGAAAAGGACAAGTATAATTTGCTGGGTCTTCTAATGCCACACACGGATTACATGGTTTTTTTAAAAATTTAAACCCTGGGATGAGTTTTTCCAAATTATTATAATCGACAGGTAATATTTTTTTTACATGTTCATATAAAATGCCTCCGTTTCCCATATAAAGGATTTGTTGTAAAGAAAGTTTACCATCATTTTTATTAGTGCCACATTTGATTACTCTATCTGTTTTTGATATTTGTCCTGAATCAAAAGCATAATCTCCCCAACCGTTTGGTAATGCTTGATATTTATTAATTTTTCCACCTCTTATACTAACTCCATTACGAAGAAATTGACCTTCTTTGGCCTGCCAAGATAATAATTGTAAAATGGCATTTTCATTATAAATGGTTCTCATTGTCTCTAGTGCTGTTTGGGGATCCGTTCTTACATATGGATTGTTGTACAACGTTTTTATATATAAATCATCGGTTTCTTTTGACCATTTCCAGTGACCATTTTTAATAAAATAGTCTACTTCTTCTTGTGATGCTTGTTTTTGAACTTCTGATGCATCAAAAACAACATCTGGGTTTATGGATTTTTGAATTTCCAAAAATTTATCTTGAGAGGTTTTTGTCCATGTAAATCCTTCTTTTGTTTTTGAAAATGAAATTAATCTATAAACAATTAATAAAATTACAAAAAATAATAATCCATATTTAATATTTTTATAACTTATTAGAATTACACCTAAAAGTAAAATTAATTTTCCTAAAATTGTGTTAAACAAATTGAATAATAAACCTGGTATGGCATAAAGTATTATCCAGATTGCTATGAAAATGGTTATTAAACCGATTAAAATTAATTCATTTTTCGGATCTAGAATTTTTTTATAATTAAATTTTGTTATATCTAATATGGATTTCATCTTGTTTTGTATATATTTTAAAAATATAATAAACTTATATTATTATATTTTTTTTTGGATTTTTTGCTTTTTTGGATTTTTTGCTTTTTTGGATTTTTTGCTTTTTTGGATTTTTTGGATTTTTTGCTTTTTGGATTTTTTGCTTTTTTGGATTTTTTGCTTTTTTGGATTTTTTGGGGGTTAATTTCCAGTTGAACCAAACCCACCACTTCCTCGTTCACTTGCTTCATTACCTAATTCATAATCATTTTCTACAATTTCTACTAAAATTGGAACTAAACCTGGTGCACAAATTTGTACTAAACGATCATTTACTTTTGCAAAATAATCGGCACCCAAAGTTTCATTACTATGTGTATCTTCAATATTTACAACATCAAACATTCCTATTAAATTACCTCGATAACCAGAATCAATGATTCCAACACTATTGGCTAAACGTAATTGTGTTTTTGATAAACTTGAACGAGGATACATATAAAACCCAGTGTTAAATGTCTTTCCGGTATCACAATACATTTGGGCTGAACATCTTATTTTAAAATCGACTTTATTTACTGGAGATGTATCTTTCCATCCAGTTCCAAAAAAACGCACAGTTTCACACCATTCATCTGCTTCTGTTTGATCTTCAATTTCAGGTAAAAATAAGTCAAACCCAGCATCTAGATATTTGTTATTGAATAAATTGTTATTATGTCTATCAACTGCAGCATAATATAAACTCTTTAAATTATTTGAACCTGTTATGAATATTTTCAAAAACATGAATTTATCAAATTTTTGTAATAATTGATTATGCAATACATTGGTAGATTTTTGAAATGATGACATTTAATTATTTGTATTCTATTATAAGATATATAAAATATAATTTTTTAAGTCGTTTGTTTGTCTTTTGCTTTTTATAAAATAGATTGCGGAGCACCCCATTTTGGGGAATTATTTGTATTTATATTTACGTCTAACGGATTTTGTCTATATTCACTTGCCATTAAAATAAAACAACTATCCCAATTACCTATAATTATATGTGCATTTAATAAATATTCAAAATTAACAAATGCAGTTAAATATTCTTGTTCCATTTCTTTGGGAGAGGCAATCAAATTGGAAGTTCTATATACAACTGATTCTTGCCAATTATCAACGCATCTATTTTCTTCTGTATTATAAAGAATTGTAATATTGTTATTCAATGTTTTGTTATAATCTAAAATACAATTTAAACCGTCAATTGTATCTGAACATATTACAATGAAATTAATGGAATGTTCATTACATAATTCTAAACACTTATCTAAATATTTATGTAAATCAATATAATCTGTTTCCTTGAAAGTACCATTTGTTTTATCACTTAAACGAATGTGTATTGCAATATATTTAATATTTTCATCTATCAATTTACGATACAGTTTGTTACTATTAATATGGTTTTTAACCATTTCATTTGGTTTATATATTTTTTTTAATACATATTGATGAAATTCTTTTACTGTTTTGAATTCATCTGGATGGAATGTCCATTTGTCTTCATCACTTACCGTTACAGATTTATAATGGATCATTTCTTTTTCATCATGATATTTTTCATGTTCGTGTATAGTTGAAATTGGTTCATAAAAATGTTCTATATTGCAATTAAAATAATAAAATACTGGAAATGTATTATATTTGTAAAAAAAATAATAATTATTTTTTAAAGCATAAATATATGCAAATTTAGTATGTAATAAATGTGCACCAAAAGGCCACCATAATGTTTCCACATTTAAAATTTTAATCATATCTAGATGATTTAAATATATAGGATTGAATATATTTAAATAAGTTAAATAATTTATATTACATTAAATATTTGGTCATTTGAAAATTATTTTGTGTAAAACCCGATTTTTCGTAAAAAGTTATCAAGTCTTTTTTACAATCTAGTATAACTTTGTAACAATTTTTATTACTGGCTGATTCTGTAAGATTTTCTAATATTTTTTTAGCAATTCCATGTGCTCTATATTTATCATGAACAACAATATCTTCAATATGTCCTACATATTTACATCCATGAATGATTTTTGGTTCATATATAATAGTTCCGGAACCTAAAATAACTATTTTTGTAGGATCGTTAGAATAACAAATAATTATATCACCTATTTTTGAAATTTCAATTATTTGATGTATAAATTCTTCTGTTGATATATTTGGAGTTTCTGTTAATAGTGATAATAAATAAAGATATTGTGATTTTAAGTCTTCTATTAATTCTTTACTATTTTCAAAAGCCTGGTGATTTTGGTAAATATTTGATAATGTGTCATATTTAAACTTATTCATTATTCTTTTATTTTATTTTATTATCTTTTTATATTGTAAAAAGTAATTACAAAAATGACAAAACTAATTAATTTGTGCATTATTACTAGGTGTATTGCTAGTGTACCAAGCAGGTGGTGCCACATAATTAACATTGATAGATGGAAAACATGAATTTCCATTTGTAGCATAAGGAAAAGGTTTCTGCTTGCCCGTTGGATCAGCACATCTTCTTTGTACTCTAAGTGTTTGTTCACTTGCATCAAGCGGTTGATATAAGCGTTTTGTGTATAGAGAATTTCGCGCTACATCATTATATTTGAAAAGTGCAGGAGTAGAATGACATGTTGTTCCACTACCATTTCTGATGAAACCCACATATTTATCTACTTTATTTACGTCTTCAACACACATATTGGCTACAGTTAAATCATGTAAATAATTACCTTGACTTTTTGTATCGGATTGGGTGGTTTGACCATAATTTGGTTGGACCCAAAAATTAGGATATTGACCATTATAAACCCAACGGTATTTTTTACGAAGCATGCCAAAATTTGATAGAACTGATTGTTTTACAAATTTGTATTGGTCTCCTAAAGTATATACTTCATTTACATTGAATACGGGTTGACTTACCCTTTCGAATTCAGTTGCACCTCTTAACGAACCTAAGCGTGAACCACTGCCCATTGGATGAATACCTCTATACGGTGTTCCATTTTTAGATTGTTGATATGTTTTTCCTATATATCCTACATTTCTATGATTTCCGTTTAATGAAAAACCTTCAAAACCAGGTGAGTCTAATGCAATTGATAAATATTCTTTATTTTTACCAAAAGGTCCTTGGGGTAAAAAATAACCGCCTGGAGGTTTTCCGGATATTTTTGTAGCACTTGCATATTTATTGATAGATTTTTTTTTGAATGTGGCAAGAGACATTATATAACATACATAAAGATAATATGTTAAATCTAAAAACATTATTATTGTTTGTAATTATATGTATAATAAGTATCTTTCATTAGGATTTTTTTTTAAACATCTTTCTAAAAAATAATGTAACTTTGTCATTGAGTCGTCTTTGTATGAATCTGTTTCATTACATAATAGACTTTCTTTTATTAGTAATCCTAAACTATAATAAATCGTCTTGTAATCTATTATAATTGGTAATGTGCTTATATTTAATAATTCTGGAGATAGATATTTATTTTTTTTTGAAATTGGACTATAAATATAAATTTCATTATTTTTAACATCTTTTAATTGTACTTGAGATATGTATATAAAAATATTATCATCAATTACAATTATATTATCCGGGTCATATGTATAAAAACATTTGTTATAATTTGTTAATAAATATGATATTTGCTTAGATAAATAATATACAATCTTTAACAAGATTGAATGTGACAATTTGTTTGTTTTATTTGTTGTTATTTGTTCTTTTTTAAATTCTTGATAAGTTTTTATTGAAGATGCTTTTAACATTATTGATGTACAGTCATCTAGAATCGTATAATTTTTTATAATTTTTGTTTTTGTTATCGAATATATTAAATGTTTATTATTATTATTACTATTATTATTACTATTATTATTTAAATTTATTTTTATTAAACCTTTTTTTTTATCGTGTTGACTTATATTAAATTCAGGTGTTATTAAAATAGTATTATTCATTTTATATAAAACAGATAAGTAATATATTTTAATATATTTTAATATATTTTAATATATTTTAAGTGGTTTATATTTTTTTTTTTTT
>Ga0209400_1000237_pt1 | contig 49101 bp, 73 predicted proteins | sample M_130807_EF_Meta_FD_187313 | JGI IMG/M metagenome (GOLD analysis project Ga0209400, IMG submission 187313) | Freshwater microbial communities from Lake Montjoie, Canada to study carbon cycling - M_130807_EF_MetaG (SPAdes) (version 2) | ecosystem: Environmental > Aquatic > Freshwater > Lake... | reverse complement strand
ATCGAAGCGGTTTACGTTCCTGCTGGCTACGCTGGTCCTATCGTCGCAGCCCCTTTCAGCGAAAAGGTTTTCTAAAAGACCTTGACGCTTCTCCTAAACGCATTAAGAGGTTCAAGAGGAGGGAAGATGAAGGTTTCGTTCAACGTCCTGTATGCCCAAATTGAGGCAAAGAGGAAGGCTGACCCGCGTTCCAGCCCTAGCCGCGATAATCATTCCTTCAAGGACATTCTTGCCTTGATGAAGGAGATCGAAAAGGATATCGAAAGCGCGGGCTGGAGCGTTCCCGAATACTACGATCAAGTCAAGACCATGCCTCTCTGAAAAAAGAGAGGGGGGGCCTTGCGCTTATACACCAACCCGTTAAGAGAAGAAGACGGAGGCAAGATGGAAGCGGTAGAGAGGATCGCAGCAATCAAGGCTAACCCTGCCTTTGAGGGTCTTTCGCAGAGTCACAAGGATTTCGTTGATTCTGTCGAAAAGTGGGTTAAAACGCGCCCTCTTTCGATGGGTCAAGAGGCATGGATCGAGCGGATCGAAAAAGTTCTCAAACCTGTTGACAATAGCTGGTTTGACCTTAACGACGAGGAATTCCAGAAGAAGCGTGCTTATGCGATCCAGCACTACAAGGCAACGGGCTACTACCTTCATCAAGTTTCCCGTATGGAAGCCGATCCTGCCTACATGCCCGAAAAAGAACTTTGGGATAGAATGTGGGGAAACAAGTATATCAACGCCGCTTTTAAGCGATGGACGGCTGGAGCCCGTTTCAAGATCGGTGATATGGTAGTCAACAAATATTATCCTAGTTACTACGGAAAGATCGCGGTTATTGAAAATGTTGTTTGGAATAGTTCGGGCTGGACATATGGCGCACTTCCGCTTAATCCCGGTGAACATTATATTAATCAAAAGATGCAGCAGATTGACGAAAAGCACTTTCTACCTGCTTCTAATCGCAATCTCAAAAACCGCATCTAATCATTAGCGAGCCGTCAAGGTCTTTCTCTAAAAAAGATTGGCCTTGACGGTTCTTCGTAGCGGGTTAACTTCAAGGAGGAGGGAAGATGGAAGAGAACTTCAAGAACGAAGACCACACGGCTTTCTGTGATATGGTGCTAGGCTCCGATAACGGTTTTAGCGAGGGAGATCGTCAAGTTCTTTTTCTCCACGCTCTTATCGAAAAGTATAGCGTCCCCCTTGATAATCCCCGCGAAAACGTTACTATCTTCTAGGAGGTTCTAAATGGCTAAGGCAAAGAAGGCTAGGCGTGTCTATCCTCTAATTAATGAAATTGTTGAGCTTATCCCGCAAAAGCGCAGGGCAAAGGTTACTTTTCTTGACCCTCGCATTATCAAGGTCCGCTGGATGGATAACGAAGCGGTTGAGGAATTCAGCACAAGTTATTTCGTTGATACATATTGGACTATTGCCGTGAGGAATTACGATGTATAAGAAGCCTGCTCCCCCGAAGCTTGGAACCCTTGTTGTTGCTCAAAATATTGATGGGACTATGTGTAATGGATATGTAAGCGGATTTATGGGCGATATTGCTAAGGGTAGATATTGTATTGAAATTACGTTCCATGAAGGAAAGCAAAATCATCGTTTCTTCTCAGTTGGTGAGGAAGGCAAACTATGGCGCAAGCTCCCCTCGTAAATATTGGAGATTTGGTATGGGTTAAAATCCAGCTTGGAAGGGATCATTATACCTGCTTGACTGCTTTTATCTTTGCGGTTAACTATTGGGATGGGCAAAACGTATCATCTTATTATGCTGAATATTTAGAACAAAATAATCCTCAAACAACTGCCCTTTATGGGTTTGACTTCAACGATATATGGGGGAAGCTTGAAACCTAATATCAACGTCGGAGATATGGTCGAGATTAAATATAGGGTTGATAGCAAGACCCATACTTATCGATATGCTTATGTTACCGAAATTGATGTTCAAGTTGGTAGCATTATGGCAGCAGATGGTTTTGTCGCTAAATACCTTGACATAGATGAAATTTGCTACCTCATTTATTCCCATAATGAAAGCTGGTGGAAAAAGCTATGAAAATTGACTTTGATAAGGTGGACCATGCTTAAACTTGGTGATATGGTTGACTTCTACGGTAAAGCTGGTGTATCCCCAAGAGGCACACAAGGTATTTATGTGATAATTGAAGAGCATAAAGGTGCCAGCACAACTCAATATATTGGCGTGCTAATGTTTGAAGACAAAAAAGAAAGGCTATGGATATTTCCTTCTCAAGAGGGTATTACATGGAAGAAAATAACATGAGATTTAAAGTTGGGGATTTGGTCCAAAGTGTTAGACACGATCCCGCTGGCAGATTTAGGCTTGCGATTATCATGGGCACAAGCGAGAGCGAGCACAGAAAGAATTTCCTTTATTATCACCTCTTCGTTGTTGATTGGGACGAGCACCAGCGTTATAGTGCTTACACCGCAGAACGATGCTTTGATTTGATTTCCGCCCCATAATTTTTCCATTCCAAAGGATTCCCATGCCAAAAACAATCCCAAATAACGAGCAATATAAGCTCAAAGATGGAAGAGTTATAAAGCTTGGGGATATTGTTAAATACAAATGGGGTTATTTTCCAACGGGATATGTGTTTAAAATTGAAAAGAAATGGGGACGTTGGAGGTCGCATGTTCAGTTATTTAATTACGAGCAACCATACGATATAATTGAAACAAAACTTTGCGACTTTGATCATTTCTTTTCCTTTCTAACCGAAGAGGAATTAAAAAATGAAGATAGGTGATTTGGTCTGTAGGCGATCTAATCAAAGGGATCAAATAGGATATATCTATAAGTTAACAAATCATCACAATCCATTTAGAAATAGGGGAGAGCCAGCAAATTATATTATGTATCATGTTTGTTGGATTGAAACAGAATGTAAAAACTATTGTTACGAGGAAGGGGATATAGAGATTGTTTCGGAGGCATAAATGATGGGAGAAAGTAAATTAATGGGAAGTAGAGCAATATGATAGAATACCCCGCAGAATACCCCGTCACATATATAATTCTTTCGCTTTCCTTCTTTCTTCTTATTATTCCTCTTGCTATTCAATATGCGATAGGACAATACTCAAAATATCTTAAATATCTTTGGAATAAGGACAACGCTTGTAAAGCAGGACAAACAATCATTTGTGAATATAAATTTTCAATATCCCATGACTATAACATTATATCGAAAGGTGTAGTATTACAAGATTTTGTTTGGGAGCAAAGACATGAATATCCCCCTTTCTATATAGAAATTGGCCGTCCCGCAAAGAATCTTAAGGGAGAAGAGCTTTTCGATTACCAATTACTTTACACCAATCAAATTATAAGCATTCAAAAAGTGATTGATGTGGAATATTCTAACGATATTATGAAGAGATATAAACAAAAGAAGATTATTAGACCGAAAGAAAAAGAAGATTATTTGAAAGTTTATTCAGACATATTATTTAAAAATTACTTTCAGAGTAAATTTCCAAGGCATAAATGAATAATCAATTTAATGTTGGAGATATCATTATTCCTATTGAGGGACAAAAAGGAAATACTTGGATTGTTCTAAACATAATACATCCAGCATTAGATTATATGTCTTTCTACCTTCTTCAAAATTTAGAAGATAGTGATGAAGTTGAAGCATTATATTGTAATCACATAGAGAAGTATTATGAGAGAGCAAATGAATAAGTTCAGCATAGGGGATATCGTAAAGCATCCTAATAATGGTTCTTACCATATTGTTATTAAAGATACCTTAACCCATACAGGGCTTTCCTATTATACTTTATTGAATTGCCAAAACAATACCGAAACCACCCTATACCGTTATGATATTATAAAGTTTGTAATGGTATCGAGCGCATAGGGATTGTTGTGGTGTGTTGTGCTAATTAAAAGAAAGCTTGACGAACGCTAAGCTTCCATTTTTATTACAAGCCAATAACGTGTAGTTAAAGCTGTAAATTTATGGGGATAATTGGGCATTTAATAGGCCCTAATAAGTAGTTTGTCAAATGAAAAAAAGCATGTATTATTAAAAATATTTTGTATCAACACAAGTATCAAAAAAATGATAAATGATACTATGTATTAATGTATTGTGATAAATGATACAAGTATTAATAAAGCGTTAACATGACACTAATACATTTGGTTAACATGACACTTCAAGTTTATTGATACAAGTATTATGATAAACGATATATCAATACATTAGACCTCTTGACCATTAAACGTCGTGAGGCTTTTTGTGTTTCTAAATAAAAGTCAAGCCCTATCATCAAAAGAAAGTTTGTCAAGAGGCATAGAAAGAAAAGATTCCTCTTGCACCTCCTCTAAGAGCGGTTAAGGTATTGATGTGGCGGGGAGAGAAGAAGAAACTCTCTCAGCCCTCTTTGAATCCCCGAATACTTGTGGTGGCCCCTTGACGCTTCTAATGGTGGAAGCTATAGAGGGAAAGTCGATGAACCCACTACGGAGGCAACATGGAAGCTGAAGCAATCAACTACGATCTGAATATGGATCTCTACTACCTTCTTCGGGATGAACCGTTCTTCGCTACGTTCTCCCGCAACATCAACAAGTCCGCAACAACCGCTATTCCTACTGCTGGCGTTCGTATCAACAAGGAAACGCAGCAATTTGAAATGGTCTACAATCCCTCCTTCTTCGCGGGTCTGGAAGATAAGGAGCGAATCGATGTGCTCAAGCATGAATTCTATCATGTTATCTTTGAGCATGTTACAGGTCGTCTTCCCCCCGAAGGTATGACGAAGATGTGGAATATTGCTACGGACCTTGCGATTAATTCCCACCTTCCGAACATTCCAAAAATGGCTTGTATCCCAGGCGTTGGAAAGTTTGAAAAGTATCCTGCTGGTCTTTCGGGTGAGCAGTATTTCGATCTTCTTAAGGAAGACCCCGAAATGAATAAGGAACCTCAAGAGGGAGAAGGCGATCCTAACTTTGACGATCACGAAGGTTGGGGCGATGGTGAGATTGATAACACCATGAAGGAGATCGCTAAGGAAAACCTCAAGGAAGCTCTTAAGAAGGCAGCTAAGGAAGCTTCTTCTAAGAATTGGGGTTCTGTCCCTGCTGATGTTCGCAAGCAAATTATGGACAAGCTTGAAGCAACTGTCGATTGGCGTAAGATGCTTCGATACTTTATCAAGACCTCTCAGCGTGCGGATAAGAACTCTACTGTTCGTAAGGTCAATAAGCGGTTCCCAAGGATCCACGCTGGCAAGAAGGTCAATCGTGTTGCGAAGATTGCGATTAGTATTGATCAGTCGGGAAGCGTTAGCGATGAAATGCTTGCTATGTTCTTCACTGAATTGAATGAGCTTTCTAACCTTGCTACCTTCACTGTGATTCCTTTTGATACACGGGTTGATGAAGCCCTTGTGTATGAATGGAAGAAGGGCAAGCGTCATGTATGGGAACGGGTCATGTGTGGTGGGACTTGCTTCAACGCTCCTACCAAGTTCGTTAACGAGGGCGATTGGGATGGTCATATTGTCCTTACGGATATGTGTGCTCCTAAGCCGATCTCTTCTCGTCCCTCCCGCATGTGGATGACAGACAAGGCTAACGCTGCTAATCCCTACTTCAAGACAAATGAGCTTGTGGTTGCGGTTGGTAAGTAATTAGGTTAGCCACCTCGCCCCCTGTTAGCCTTCGGGTTAGCAGGGGGTTTTTCTTTTGTCAATAGCTAAATGAATATATATATTTTTTATTTATTTCTTTTGATCTTGACTCTTAGAATGTGTTGCGATGTATTGAATGTGTCATGATACAAACTAATGATATCAAGGGGTTAGGCCCCCCTCCCCCCCTCCCCTCCCCCCTACGGAATGTATCTCCCATACTTGACAGGCATGTTATATTTCATTAGGTGCTCATTTACGACGGGGGGATAATTTTTGAGATTTTTTGAACCATTAAAAATTTCTATAGAAAAATCCCAAAATCTTTAACTATTTAAAACAGTTAAAAGGAATCGAAATCATTATGAAACTTACAGAAAGACATATACGTTCAATCGTTAAAGAAGAAATTAAATCTATTATGGTTGAAGGATTGTTCGATATATTTAGATCAAAACCAAAGGAAGAAGGGGCATTACAAAAGGCATCAACCGCTTTGGGCGACACCAATCCAAAAACTCCCCTAATCCAAGTTCTTTATAAGTTAATGGATAGAGCTTCAACAATCTCTCATAAGGGTGGAATGGTTAGATTTACCGATCCAAGAGCGTATGAAGAAAGCATGAGAAAAACTGAAATCTTGGTTAATCATTTTGAGGATGTATTAAAGGGATTAAATGAAAAAGAATTCGCGAAGGTTTATAATGAAGCAGATAAACTTGGGAACTTTCAAGATGCTACTTTTCTTCGACACAATATGAATTCTTTTTATTCTGGAGATCCTTATATTGATAGCAGATCTTCTTATCATCAAATATGGGATAAGAAGCTGGAACTTATAAAAGTTTAAAACATATAATACTATTTATAATCATGAAAACATTATTAGAAAATTGGAATAGATTCTTAACGGAAGGAATGCAAGATACATCTGATACTTTGTTTTTTCTTAAATCTCCTTGGGGAATGAAAAGAGGAAAATTTGATCATGTTGGATTTGTTTTGAAAGATGGAAGAATGAAAGATATGTCTGGTCATAGAGGGGAAATGATTGCTCCTATTATAAGTACTTGGGAACAATTATTGACCGATGATGTATTTTGGGAAGGTTGGCCCGATAATGAAGACAAACCACAATCTCCCGATGAAGCAAAAAAAATTGGGATTTATCAAATAATGAAACTTCCAAAGGTTGTTGATGTTCCAGATGAGATTGTTTGTAGAACATCCGATAAATCAAAAGTATCGGAGAATTGTGGAAGCTTTGTTTTTAATGTTCTTCATAATGCTGGTATTAATCCAGATTTTTTGAAAGATGATAAATATATTGTTGTTGGAAAGCAATTTTAACTAATGTATTACAAGGATTACGATTATGAAAACATTACTAGAAAATTGGAATAGATTCTTATTAAGAGAAAAACTTGAACAAGGCCAAAAGATTTATTATTGGCAAGCTCAAGGTGAATGGAGAGGGGACAAACCAATTGAATATGGTGTTACTCACGTTCCCCAAGCAATACCATTACAAAAAACAATTGGTTCATCATTAAATCACAAATTAGAAGATTTACTTGAAAGAGCAAGATTAGAAGTTGACCCAAGCCTTCCAAGTCGTTTATCATGCGCTTATGTATGCGACCTTATACAAAAAGGATATTTTGAACATGAAAAATCTTTAAGATCTTATTGTAAATGTGGAAGTGAAAAATTAATTACTTATAAGGTAATAATAAAACCTGGAGCAACAATATACAGAGCTAATTCCGCAATATTGGGACATATTATTTATGACCAAACAAATCTTAAAGATAAAATGGAAGCAGCAAGATTTTACTGGAAAGGGATTCATCCAGAAGATCCAAGTCCATCACCCGAAGTTCTTGTATCTCCTGCAAGCTCCGTTATAATAGTTGGAAAGTTGGAGGGCGGCTGTTAATATTATGAAACTCTTAATAGAAAACTGGAAGAAATATCTCCTTAACGAAATTGAAATTGTCGATAATGAAGAAGAAGAGGAATATGATTATGATGCCGAACTTCTTAAACAACAAGGAGAAACAGAAAGCAAATTCTTTGGTCCTGTATTGGAAAGGGCACAAGAGCTTGCAGTTGATGTTAGCAGATTAATGTTCAGCTTTGAGGATTATGGCGAGGGAGGTCAAATGCTTAGAAGAGCGGTTGAAAAAAAAGGAGAAAAGCTTGGATTAAATGTTAAATATCTTGGCTCTGGTTCTTCTCGCTTTACTATCTCCGTTAATGATGATTTTGTTATTAAAGTTGCAAAGGAATTGAGATCTACTGACATAATCCAAATGAATAAGGATGATTATAATCTTGGAACGAATCCTAGCTTTGGAGGAATATTTCCAAGAGTTTATAAGCATGGTCCTCAAGGGGAAAAGTATCATCCCGATTTCTTTTGGATTATAATGGAAAAAGCAACTCCCCTTGTTGATAATAAAAAAATTGCTTCATTCTTTAAAAGCTCTTTTGTTGATTCCGATAACTTGGACGAAAGTGAAGCTTATGCTTTTCTTATATTAATGTCCTCATGTATCGTTCGTGGTAGCCTTTATTATGAAGTAAAACCAAGAATTATAAAGTTATTGCAGAAAAAAAATCCAAATATGTCAACAATTGATTTTGATATGATAAACCAAGATTTCATGAGATATTCGGACAACTTTAGAAAGATTGTTAGAATCACAAAAGAATATCCAAACTTAGATGTTATGGAAGCCTTAGCAATTGGAAACTGTGGAGTTGGATATGATGGAAGATTTGTTATTATTGATTCTTCCATATTTTAGTAATAATACAAAATAATATACTATTTATTGATGAATTAATCACAATATAAAGGAGATTGATTAAATGGCTAAATTAACAGAATCATATTTAAGAGGTATGATAAAACAAGTAATGAGCGAAATGCAAGATAGATACGAAAGTGGCTATGGTATAGAAAGTGATTTTAATTATGGATTAGAAGCAGGTTATGGCGATATGGTAAAACCTGGCTTTAGAGATCTTGAAGAAATGGCTGATGAATTAGGTTTACCAGTAGGAGAAATCGAAAGTGTTGCTCTAAAATTAGGACACCAAATACAAACTCACGGTGGAAGAAGATTAATTAAACTTAAAGATGATGGTCTTTCCGAATCCCGTAAATCAAAACTTGCTCCAAAACGTAGATAATATTTAATATTCTTCGTTAAGAAAAAAATCCCTAGGAGAAATTCTGGGGATTTTTTATTGTTTATGATCTATTTAATTTAGCAAAAGGAAGTATTATTATGAGAATAACTGAATTACAATTAAGAACTGTAATAAGAGAAGAATTAACAAATTATCTAAATGAAGATAAACAAGTTCTTGAAGAAGGAAAAATACATAATTTTATTGCTGGTATTCTTGCTGCTGTCGCAATTGGTGGTGGTATAGGAGCTAAGATGAATTCTGCACCAACCTCAAGAGAAGTTGTTCAAACGTCTGTCACAGCAAGCGATACAGCAGCAACTAATGTAGAAAAAATTATTGAGCAAAATCAAATAAAATTTAACAAAGAAGATAGTTCATTTTCAATTGGTAAAGAAAATATTGGCAAACTATCTCCTAATGTTGTAAAATCAATTATGAGATTAAAAGAAATTGGCTATGTTGCTAATACTGGTGCCAACACAAATAAGTTAAGAGAGATAGAACAACTTAAACAACAAATTGAGAAAGACGAAAGTTATAAACAAGTAGCAGCTAAAATACAAAATTTGAAAGGTATTCAAACAGACCAACAAAATAAAGCTCAATCTATATTTGCAATTATTGTTGGTGCTGCTACGATTGGACTTCTATTTAATACTGTAGCTTCCATATATGCTGATGAAAAACGCAGATAATATTCTTCGTTAAAAAAATCCCTAGAAGAAATTCTGGGGATTTTTACTATTTAATAACATGAAACTATTATTAGAAAACTGGCGTAGATTCCTCAAAGAAGAGGATCAAAAAGAATATGATTATGAAGCGGAAGTAGCAAAAGAAAAAGAAGAGCTTGAACAAAAGCACTTTGGAGCTTCTGCTAATATTGGTCAAATGTTATATGATATTTATCAACAAGAAATGGTAACTCTTGAAGCACAGGGATATACATTTAAACAAATAATTGATAATCATCATAGAGAAATTTTTAATGTTATTCAAACAAAATTTAATAATATTTCATCAAACAAAGTTTCTTCAAATAGTTTAGAAAATTCTGGTAGAGGAGCATTTCGTGCTGTTTTCTCTTGTGATAAAGATTTCGTAATTAAGATTGATGCTTCTGTTGATGGTTCTGGAACGGATATGAACCGTGATGATCAAAAAGTTGGAACAAACCCAAAGTATAAAGATATTTTCCCTCGCGTGTTTAAGGTTGATCCAGAATATAAATGGATTGTTGCGGAGAAAGTAAAGCCTATTCGTCATAAGTTAACAATATGTGATGCCTTTCCAAACAGACATTTAAATAATGATCTTTCTAATACAGACAAATATGTTGAATTAATTAAAATTTGTATGATATATAAAGTAGCACAAATGAAAGGTGCTAAAAATACTATGGTAGAATGTGAAAACAAATTTTTTACTTTAAGAACTGTTTTGCATATTGGTCGTGCTGCTAAATTAGATACATTTATGGACATTATAAAAGAATTTAATAAATTGCCACTATTCTTCAAGATGGTTTCGGCAGTGTTTGAATTAGATGTTGACGTTGAAGAAATAATGACTGTAAGAAATTTAGGCACTGGAACTGATGATAGATTGGTCATTCTTGATTCCTCAATAGCTGATTCTTTGGATAAAGGTAGAGCAGCATTTTAGAATACTATTTATTATGTGTCCCTTCAAAGATTTAATGTTGGCGATGTTGTAAAGGCTTTAAACCTTAGTGAGTGTGGTTTTGTTGAAAAAATTGAAGAACATTACATAATAAGTGAAAAAAATTTTGTATTTGTTTATTACATAAGAATGTTTCACGATAATGTTATTCATATATGGTTTTATGAGGATACATTAGTTAAGATATCGTAGAGGTGCAAATGCAAAAGAACTTTGTTCGTTATAAGTCCGAAGGATTGTTTGGAGATATTATAACAATTACAATTTCAAAAGACGAAGCAATTGAAAGACAAATTAGAGCTGGTGAAATAAACAATTATATTTACAAGACCAGAGAAGAAGCACTTGAAGATTTTATGATTTGTAATTGGGCTTGGTTTTTTGAAGAAACGCCTTATTAATACTATTTAATAACATGAAAGTATTATTAGAAAACTGGAAAAAATATATTAAAGAAGAATTAAGACCAGAAGATTATGAAGATGAACCTTTTCCAGAAGAACAAAGCGAAGAAGAAAAAGCAGAAGCTTATTTAGGAAATCCAAAATCTATTGGTGAATTTATTTATACAGCTTTTCGTGAAGAACTTGAAAAGCAGCCAAATGATACCGAAGCTCAACTTTGGTCCGATAGAATTGTAAGTGATGCAAACTATAAAATTAAACAAAAATTTCCAAATGTAAAATATCTTGGTAATGGTGTATTTAGAACTGCTTACACATTAAATAAAAATTTAATTATAAAAGTTAATACTTCTTTTACAACTGATAGTGGACAAATGATGAATAAAGAAGATTTCACATTAAGTCGTGATCCTCAAACTTCACAAATGTTTCCAAGAGTTTATTCTCACGATCCAGATTTTAATTGGATTGTTATGGATTTGGTTTATCCAATTGTAACACCAAAAGAATTTTATTCATTTTTTCCTAACGATATCATAGCTCCTATCTTATCTAAAGAGCCTATGCTTTATAGATTAATTTTTCATAATTCAATTCGACTTGAAATAGCAAGAATGAAAAAGAATAAAAAATTATTTGTTGAACTTAATGATATATATAAAACAAAATTATCTGCTGGAATTAAAAACCATTTAGGTAAGAAAGTAAGTATGGATAAAATTGTTAGTGGATTTAAACCTTTATTTTTGCAAGTATGTAATGCTATTCTTAAACATAATATAAAAATAGAAGAAGTAAGAGCAAATAATACAGGGTTTACAATCGATCAAAGTGGTAATAAAAGTTTTGTTTTGCTAGATTCCTCTATTGATGCAAGTATTAAAAAAGCACTTAAACAACCAGAACCTAAAGTGGCTCCAACAAAACAAAAGAAACAAATAGTAAATGCTGCAACTACTACAATTAGAAGATGAACTACAAAATTGGAGATATGATTGAAGTAAGTTTATCTCCAAAAAAAGGTTACTCTCAAAAGGTGCCAGCAGTATTGGGTTTGATTGTTGATATTGATGATACAAAATTGAACTTTGTAAAAACTGCTTATTATATTTTATTAATCAAATCTCTTAATGAAACAAAAATATGGATTGAGTTAGATAATTACAAAGTTAAAAAATTAAACACTTGACTTTCTAATTTGACCTGCATAAGATGTATACTCTTAGGAGATAATATGTCTGTGCAGGTTGATTATTTTTCTAGTTCAAAATTTATTGTGAGAGAAGATAAAGCTGAACGTCTAAAAGAACTTGTTGAACTTCTCAAAGAAGAAGGAAATACTGGATCTGGTTATTATAGTAGCGAACATTATATAAATCTTTATGACTATGGTAATAATGCTTTCTCTCTTCATACAGGTGGGTATTGTGATGGAGGTCCAGAACTTTGGGACACTATTATAAATGGTTATAATAGTGAAGAATACGAAAGTGAAGAAGACCAAAATAGTTATTGTGGCTCTCACAATATTTATGATATAATTCAAGATATGCTACAAGAAGGATCTTGGTTCTTTGTTGACTCTACTGGATTTGAGAAAGGTAGAATTTATAATAACACTTCTTTTTATCACGCAGATGGTAGGAATGGTTCTATAAATACATGGGAACTAAAACGTAAGATCCTTCAAGAACATGGAATAGATACCAAAGAGTTATAATCTAAGCCCTCGTAGAAATACGGGGGTTTTCTATTATTAAAAACTATTTACAACATGCTTACTGCTATCGGCGACGTAATGAGAAGATGTTACGAAAAAGGTTGGATAACAACAAGAGATGGCAACATTTCATTAAGAAGAAAAAACTCAAATATATTATATGTAACTCCTTCTGGTTGGAGAAAAACAATCATTCACCCAGAACATATAGTTAAATGTAAATTAGATGAATATAAAGAATTAATAGTTCCACAAAATTCTAAGCCTTCTGGTGAATTATATATGCATTATTTAATCCAAAGAGACACGCAAATAACAAGAGCAGTTTTACATGTTCATGCTACCAATATTGTAGCTGCTATGTATGCTGGTTTAAGCTTGCCACAAATAGCTGCTGAGTTTCCAGAAATACATAGATATACAAGAGTTGGTGCTTCTGTTTCTGCTGTTCCTGCTTTATCAAAAGAACTTGCGATAGAAACAGCGGATAACTTATATGTAAAAGAAAATGGTTCTTATGAATTTGATATAGTAGGTCAAAAAAATCATGGTGTATGTGCTGTAGGTAAAGACCCTTGGGATGCTTATGAACATGTTGAAAGATTAGACCATATATGTGAAATTGTTTTAAAAGGAACATTATTGAGGTAAAAATGAATTTAACAGAACAACAAAGACACGCAATTGATTGTGTTGTAGCTATATTTGAAACAGGAAAAGTTCCATCAGCTAAATCATACTCAACTTGTTCAGTTCTCGATGATGGGGCTGGAATAAGTTATGGAAAGCACCAGTGTACGGACAAAGCAGGTTCATTAGATTTGGTTTGTAAAAAATATATTGAATTAGGTGGACAACATGCAGAGCCATTAAAACAATATATGAATTATCTTTCTACAAATCAATCTTCTAAATTTGGTTCAAGAAGAGAAAATTATCCAACTTGGCTTGTGTCTTTAATCAATCTTTTGAAATCTGCTGGTGAAGATTCAATCATGCACAAAGCTCAAGATGAAGTATTTGATGTAAACTATTGGCTTCCAGCAGTTAATCACTGTAAAAATATTGGTATTACATCAGCTTTAGGACATTTAGTAATTTATGATACTTGTATTCATTCTGGTCCTGGTAGAGTTTCTTCTTTAAGACAATTATTCCCAGAGAAATCACCAGCTAACGGTGGCGATGAAAAAGCTTGGGTTCTTGCTTTCTTAAATGCCAGAAGAAATTGGCTTGCTGCTAATTCAAATCCATTAGTTCAAAAAACAGTTTATAGAATTGATGCTATGAAAGCTATTGCTGATTCTGGTAATTGGGAATTAAAATTACCTATGACAGTAAGAAATGTTAAAATTGCCTAATTAATAGTGATATAAGGATTATAAAATGTTAACAGAAATAAAGCTTAGGCAAGTAATTCGCAAATATATTCTAAACGAAATGGGAAGATTTGATCCTATGCTAAATAAGATGTCCAATATTCGTAGAGATATACCAGGTTTTGATATACCAAGTTCTGAAAAAAGAGTAAGTCAATTTAAATCTGATCTTGGAATGACTTCTGATAAAAGTGTCAATAAAGAAGATGTTAAAGCAAATTTAAAAGTTTTAGCTGATTTATTAGGGTGGCAAGATTTTGATCCATTAATAGCAACACCAGAAGCTATTAATAACTTAATTCATTACGCTATTGAAAGAACCAGATAACCTAGATAGAGATCCCACGGAGAGGTGTTTAATGGAACGTCCTTCGTGGGATTTTATTTGGTCTTCTTTTGCTTCTACAATCGCTCAACGTTCTATGGACCCTAACTTCAAGGTGGGTGCCGTAATCGTCCCAGAAGACAATACAGGTGTCCTAGCGATTGGATATAACGGTGATCATAAAGGTGGAACAAACTGTAGGGATAGTGATGAAGCTGGTTCCTCTGGTTTTATTCACGCTGAAATAAATGCACTTATTAAGATGGATTTTAATAACCCAAAGAGAAAGAAAATGTATGTAACTCTTTCTCCTTGTAAGATGTGCGCGAAAGCAATTATTAATGCTGATATAAAAGAAGTTTATTACATACAAGAATACCGTGATGATGCAGGAATTAAATTACTACAAAATCACGGTATTAAGGTTTGTAAGATTTAACGTCTTATTTTAATTCTTATTTTATTTTCTGATATTGTTGAAGGCTTTCCTCTTCTTGGTGGAGAAATTCTTTCTTTTGTTTTTAACCAATCTTTATATTCTTCGGTATATTCACCTTCACCAGTTTCTCTATTATATGTTCCTTTAACAAATTTTGTAGGTTGAACTGTTTTGTTAAATTCTGCTTTTTGTTTTTCAAGCTCTATATCTTCTGGTCTTTCATTAACAACTCTTTGATAAATAATATCTGCCATTTCTGGTCTTTTATCTAAAAATAGCATAACTTGTTTTAATGATTGTGCTAACATATCCACATCTGCTAAGGCATCGTGCCATTTATCATTTTTTATTTTAAATGCTGCTGTTATTTTTCCAAGTGATGCCGAAAGTTTTGGTGATAAAACTTTTGTTTTAATTTTAACGGTCTTTCCAGTGTCTTTTCTAACCTTAGTTACTGTTTTGGTTGTAAAAGATTCTAAAGTTAAACTATTTAACAAGTTTTTTTCTTCTTGTGTTAATGGTTCAGATGTAAGTATTTTTTTTTCTTCTTCTGGTAATGATTCAAAAGATTCATATTTTTGTTTGAATTGTTGAATAACTGGTATTAAATAATCTCTGAATATTTGTAATGAATCAAATACATATTCATCTGGGGTTTGTATACCTTCTCTTGCAGCATTATTTTCAATATACTTAATATCAAAGTCAGCATTTTGAGCCATTAATTTTGGTTTTATTAATACTGAGTCACCGCTACAAAATTGTACAAATTGTTCTAGTGCATCTTTTAACTCAAGATACTCGTTTGGATCTAAATTCCTTAAACCTTGTGGATTTAATTTATCTGGTGGTGCATACTCGGTCATTTTTAAATTATCTAATATACTTCTAAAAGTATAAGATTCAGAATGTTCTTGTGGTGTATATGATTTTGGATCATATTGCTGTCCAGATTCTTCAGCTTCTTGTCTATTTATTGCTTCAATATCTTCAAATTCTTCTTGTCTTTTTGGTTCTTCTTCCTGCCATTTTTTTAATCTTTTTTCTTTTTGTGGCTCAGAGTGCCAAAACTGTTCGTTTTCTAGTTCATTCTCTATTTGTCTAATAGTTTCTTCTTTTAGTTTAACTTTTTTGTTAAATACATCAACAATTTCTATTTCTGTATCTTCTTGAAAACCATGTGGATTTACTTTTATTGCGGCTATTTGTGTTATTTGACTATAACGCTTTTGTGGGTCAAGACCAGTAGTTTCAGTATCTAAAAAAATATAAAGTTTATTTGCTTGTGCTTCTTCTGCTACTTCTTGTCTTAATTTTTCAAAGGTTTCTGGGTATTGGTGTGGTTTTGTTCCTTTTTCATTTAGTAAAGATTTAAACCCTCTCCAGTTTTCCATAATCAAATCAAATTTTTTCATTTATAGATCCTCTTTTTATTGTTAATTAGTATTCAAAACTAATTAATAACATGAACACATCAAAATGGTATAGATTTCTTCGTGAACAACAAGAAGAAGAAGAATTAACTATAAAAGTCAAAGATACTGATGAAGTAGCTGGTGATGATACTGCTGATAATCAAATCTCAAAAGAATTAGATATTGATCCAATCGTAACAGATGAAATTTCAGTATTTCAAATTATAGTAAAAGCAGAATTCCGCAAATCTACAAACGTTCTTCTTACACAATTCAAAGATATTATTAGAGGTATTATTTCAGTTACTACCGTAGGAACTGAGGATTTACCAGATCCTTCTATGTTATACGATAGAAGAAATCTTAATATTAAATTTGAGTTGGAGCGTGGTGAAAATATCGATGAATATATGAGAGCAGTTCTTGTTCCTCAATTAAGAAAAATTAGAGGCATGAGAATTCTACACTATGGAAAAGTTGAAAAAGTAAGATAGTTGACAGTTTAGTTCCATGTGTATATATTGTTTTGGGTATCTTATATGTCCGAAACAAAAACAAAATTAAAAATTCCTGCTGATAGATTAGCTGCTGCGGCGACTATCGATGCCTTATTAAAGAGCCAAAAGAAAATAAAAGAATTATATGCTTATGAAATGATTATGGGCGAAGGATACGGTCACTATTATAGCCCAGATGAAAAAACATTTGTAAAGATAAGAAAAGGAAGATTAATTACACGTTTGTCGGAAGACACGGACAAGAAAGGAAGATATCTTATCTACGCGGAGAACCAAAGAGTATTGGTCCCGAAAGAAGAAATAATAGACATAGGATATTACTAATGAAAAAAGAACGTTGGTTTTCTGGTGATCATAAAGAAACTACACTAGATCAAATATTTATTGATATTAGAAATCACTCTAAAAATAAAGGCAAGATTTATATTGGATCTGATTCATATGTTCAAAAACAAAATTGTGTATTTTGTTGTGCAATAGTTCTTCATGGAGCAGAGGGACAAAGTGGTGGAAAATATTACTATCACAGGTTTCTAACTCATAAGAATAGTTTTCCTTCCATGACAGCAAGAATTACACATGAAGTTCAAAAGTCAATTGAAATTGGAATGGAAGTTGGTCAAGAATGTCCAAATGTTAAAGTAGAACTTCATTTAGATATTAATAATGATAAAAGAATGTCTAGCCAGAAAATGGCAGAATCTATGACAGGATGGGTTAAAGCGGTTGGGTTTGATTGTAAAATAAAACCAGAATCTTGGGCTTCTTCAAAGATAGCTGATATACACACTAAATAAGATTGTCCCCTTAACTATTTAATGTAGTTAAGGGGTTTTTCTTGTTTGAAAAAGACAACATTTTTGGTGGTTCGTTAGTTAGCAAATTTAGTATCGGTGATATTGTTTCTTGGCCTGCTATTGAGCATTATTATGATGGTGATTTGGACCAAGTAAAAAAGCTTGGAATTTTGTCTGAACTTAAAAAAGTTATAAGATCTGAAAGACCTGTAATGATTGCTAGAGTTTTAGAACTTGAAACAGGAAAAGAAAAAGAAATTTTGCTTGTATCTATATCATTAGTATCGAAAGCAAAAGAAAATAGAGTTTAGAGGACTATTTAATATTATGAAATTTGTGTTAAATAAACAAACTGGTTTTTTTGTTTTACGAGAAGATTTAACTTCTGGTATTAAAGCTGCTGCTAGAGATTTAGTAGATCTAGAAAATAAAAAATTAAAAACTCTTGAAGATGTTACGAGAGAATCGGAAAGAGAATATAACAACGCAAAAAAAACTAAAGAGCAAAAGAAAACTGAATATGAACAAGCTTATGCTTTTTTGCAAAGTTTTAAAGAAGAATTAACAAGTTTTTATTTTCAAGGAAATAAAATATTTTATAATAAATATGACAAGACAAAAGAGGTTGCATTATTTATTGAAGATCAAAAAAATGCCAAACCAACAACCGAACAAGTTAATAACTATTTAGAAGAATTACAAAAGCATTTAGATAACGATAGATTAAAAAATAACCTTGAAAATATAAAAAAAGCCTTATATAAATGTGCCGATTATTCTCCAAATGATGAACAAATTGATGAAAAAGAATTAGATGAAGCAATAAAGAATGTTCAAACGATGATTAGTGCTGGTGCTTTGATACCAATAGTTCTTGGACAACCAGAAATAGCTCCGTTTGTACTTTTTTTGTATAAAGCTTTGTGTGTTGAACCACCAGCAAAATTTGAACGAGTTGTTCCTATATATGGAGAGACAGTAGATCAAATATTAAATCTATTAAAGATTTTTCTTTCAGTAGATGGAATTAAAAGATTGATAATAAATTCTTTACCAGGTGTTGGTACGTATAATATGGTTAAATCTCTTTATATTGTTATAAAATACAGAGATCAATTGCCAGCTTGTAAAAAATCTACAGAAATTAATTCTGAAGAACCCACGCAACAAAAAGAGCAACCACAACAAACAAAAAATAATTCAAACGATAAAGATTTAACAGATTATAAAAATCGCGAAGATTTTAATATTGCTGGTGATAGAAAAGCTAAAGCTGATTTAGAAAGATCTCTTTCTACAAGAAATAGAAGAATTGATCAAGCTAGAATAAATACTAGAAGAAATAAAGTTAATGAATCTAAAATATTAAAAGAATATAGAGAAGAAATCAATAATCTCCTTATTCCTCATATGCAAAAGCAACTTGGTTTTAATCATCCTCCAACAATTAATTTTGCGGAAGACCCAGAAAATGCACAAGATATGTTTGGAAAAACAGCATATTATAATCCAAGCACAAGCGAAATAACGGTTTATATAACCAATAGACACCCAAAAGATATCATGCGTTCTGTAGCACATGAAATAGTACATCACGCACAGAACCAAAGAGGAGAGTTTGAGAACTCATTTAATCTTGGTGAAGAAGGTTACGCACAAAACAATTCCCATTTAAGAAGTATGGAAGAAGAAGCTTATTTAAGCGGAAATATGATATTTAGAGATTGGGAAGATAATTTTAAAAAACAAAGGAACCAAAATAAAATGATTAATGAATCAAGTTTAAGAGCAAAGATACGCTCGTTAATTAAAGAAGAAATGTATAATCACATAGAAAATGAACCAGCTAATAAACATGATGCTGGATGTGGATGTAAGGAATGTGATAAGAAAAAAAGATTCTTAGATGATCATGGTGTTAAAAACATAGCTGAATCTGTTGAAAAAGAAATCATGCCACTTAAAGAATGGCGTAACATGGAATTAAATTCTTTGCTTCTCAATAGATTTGGTATTGTCTCTCCACAAGTATTAGGAGAGAAAACCATGACACCAAAAGAAAAAGAATTAGCAGCTAAATATCCACCAGAAGATAAAATTACTAGAGGCGATGTTATAACAGCAGCTAAAGAAAAAGGTGGTAAATCAGCTAAAAAACCAGCTAAGAAAGGTAAAGTCCCACCACAATTCTTAAAGGGAAAGCAAGATGAAAGCAAGTAAATTTTTAAGATTAAAAGCTAAATTTCAAGAAGCTTCAAATATTATAACAGAAGCTGTAAAAGAAGTTTCAGTAGTTGTAGAGACAGCAGTTAAAGAAGTAATAGAAGCAGAAAAAGCAACAGAAGTAGCAGTAGAACAAATCAAAGAAGCTGTTGAAGAAGTAAAGCCTATTATAGAAGCTGTTGTAGATGAAGTCAAGTCAACAACCAAAAAGAAAGTAGTAAAAGATGCCTAGTAATTTATTAGATAATATTTCTTGGAACTTTATTAAAGAAAGCGCAAAACCAAGCGTTAGATCTTATATTCTTTCAGTAGAAGAGAAGTTAAATTCTCTTATTAAGCCTTCCATTAGTGATTCGGATAGAGATAGAATTGCTATTGCTTTAAGAGATTTGAAAGAAGTGAAGAAACATGTTAATAGATTAGAAGAAGAATTAGAACAACAAAAGAACGATCATAAGGATCTTAAGTTTAGATATGAGAAGTTAAAATCTAAAGCAAAAGCATCTAAGGAAGAATAACATGGGTCTAAGCAGCATACCACACGTTTATGATGATAAAGAATTAAACTATGAAGAAGTAGTAGAAATACTTACAAAAGCTGCTAATGGTAGAATTCAAGGAACTGAGAAAACAGATGGTCTTAATTTGTTTCTTGGTTATAAAGATGGTCAACCAAAAGCAGCAAGAAACTTTACTGAAATAAGCCAAGGTGGTTTAGATGCTGAAGCTTTTGCTGATAGAGAATTTCAAGCTGATGATCACATAAAAGAAATATTTAGAGCAGCTTTTAATGCTTTCTCTAATGTTATAAAACACTTAAATCAAGAACAAATTAATATTTTGTTTGGAACTAATGGAAATACATTTTTAAATTGTGAGATTATCTCTGGTAAAACAAATGTTATTACATATGATACACAAGTTATATTAATTCATCGTTCTGGTCACAAAGAATTTAATACTGCAACTGGAAAAGTAGAGTCAGTTAGAGCAGATAGACAAAAAGCAATTTCTATTATGATAGATAACTTTAATGAAGTTATGCAGCAAATGTTAAATGGAACAGAATTTAAAGTTCAGCAAGATAGATTAGAAAGGCTACCAGCATTAGAAGATCAATCAACATTAGCAAATACAATTCAAAAATTAAAACAAGCTGGTTTTAAAGAAGGTATGACTATTAGTGATTACCTCTTACAAAAGTCACTTGCATATGTTAAAGAGAAGCTACCATCCTTAAATAATGAAATAACAATAGAAGTAGCAAAGAAGATAGTTGGAGTAAAAGGAGCAGATAGTATTACTGTTCTTAAAAGTTATGTTAATCAAAATCCTAAGTTTGTTGAAGAATTACAGAATTTAGTAAAGAGAAAAGAAGAAATAGTTGATGAAATTAATTTTCCTATTGAAGATGCTATACATGATTTTACGGTAGAAATATTAAGTAAGTTAAATTCACAATTCGTTCAAGATAAAGAAAAATCAACAGAAGTAATAAAACAAGAATTAGCAAAGAAAGTAAAAGAATTACAAAACTATAATGGACCAGATAAAGAAAAGGTACATAATAAATTAAAGAAACAATTATTAAAGTTAAAGCATATAGATAAAATATCAAGTCCAACTGAAGGATTTGTATTTAACTATAATAATAAAATGTATAAATTTACTGGTAATTTTGCTCCAGTAAATCAAATAAGAAATATGAAGATAAACCAAGAAACAGATACCTCTGGTGCTTCAAGTATGAATTTTAATTTGAAAGAAAACAAAGCAGGTATAGCTTTATTTCCAGGTTCTTTTAGACCTCCACACAAAGGTCATTTAGAATTAATTAAAAAAGCATTACCAAAATATTCAAAAGTAGTTGTTTTAATCTCTCAACCAGAAAAACATACAAGATCTGATATCACAGCAGAGCAATCAAAACAAATTTTTGATCAATATACAAAAGGTCTTCCAGTTGAAACAAGAATGTGCAACAATAGTTCACCTTATGTTGAAGCAGCAGATATGATTAAGAAGGGAGAAGGAAACGTAGTGTTAACCTCCGATAAAGAACCAACAAAATTTGATAAGTTTAATTTTCCAAAAGAAGTTGTTCATGCTGACTACAATATAAGTGCTGGTCAAATGAGAAATATATTAAGTTCCGACAAATCAAGAGAAGAGAAGAAAGCAGAATTATTAGGATATATTCCAGAAGAAACTAATGTAGAAGAAGTATTTAATATTCTTATGAGTGATCAACAACCAATTTCAATACAAGAAATCTTTTCAATATTAGATAACATGCCTTTAAAAGAAAATGTATCTACAAATAACTTGAAAATGGAAGACATATTTGGTATATTAGATGAAATGTCTGGTGTTAGTGCTACTGAAGGAGCACCTATGCTTACATCAAAACCACAAAGAAAAAAGAAAAAAACAAGAACTTATACACTTGAAGAGATAATTAATATGTCAAACAATTATCTAAAGGAATCTAAAAATGATTAACGAGAAAGAAGCAGTAAGATTGTATATTAGAAAAGCAATACAATTATATAAAGAAAATAAAAGACAACAAGAAGTTTTAGAAGAAACAAAATTAAGACAACTTGTTCGTGGTCTTATTCTTAAAGAAGTAGCAGAAGATCAACCAAAACATGCTTCTACTGGTATTAACGTTCTTGAAGATTTATTAAAAAAGATTGTTCCTGTGCTTCAAGCAGATTTTAAAATGCTTACAACATCAGCAGGACAAAGAAGCTCATTTAGAGCACACTTAGTTAATGCTATTCAAAATTCACTTTCACCAGAACTTATGTATGTTCTCTCCGATAAAGAGAAAGAACAACTTAAAGAAGCAGCAACAATTAAGGTAGAAGATCCAGATATGGAGAAGTTTATTGATATTGAAGATAATGAAGAACCAGAGGAAGAAGAAATTTCACCAGAAGAAGAGTTCTCAAAAGGTCTTGAAGATCAAAATCTAGATTCAACTGGTAGAAATATGGCTATGGCTACATTCAAAAAAATTGAAAAAGGTATTCTTGATGCTTATGAACTTCTTGACGACGCAAAAGATAGAGAGTTGTTCTACGATTATCTTATTACAAATATGAAATTGTACTTTGATAAATTTGAAGAAGAAATGACACCATCTGGTATTACTGAACCAACCACACCAGAATACGAAGCAGAGAAAGATCGTAAGCAAGCAGAAGATACAGGAACAGCACAAACTCCAGAAGGTCTTTGATGCACTGGAAGAGGAAGAGTAAACTAAATTTAAATGGTGTTTACTCTAAACATTCTCTATTAAAAAAACTAAAAGAAGAAGGTAAGTCGTCCGATGAATTTGAATTCTATATTGGACGACTTACCCTTGAGGAGTTAATAGCACTAAAGCTTGAAGTTTCAGCAAGAATGTTGGGCGGAAAGCTTTATGGTTTTAATATTTGGTCAGCTATGCCTAAAATTGCTAAAGATGCCGCTTTAATGTTTGCTATTTCTTCATCAAATACAATCGAAGAAGCAGCAACAATTTTAAATATGAATACTCTTCGATATTTAAGCATTTTAGACATTTACAAAACTGATAAATATTTTGGTATTGTTAAAAGAAACTTGACGACCAAACAAGAGTAGATTATATTTTATTCATCGTTGGAGGTCGCATGGCTAATCAATTAGATAAAACCAAGTATAAAAACAAAATTGCTGATGTTGAAACAGAAGCACAACTTGAAGATCTCGCTTATCTTCAAGAAAAGAAAAAGCGACTTAATAGAAAAGAACTTTACATGAAGGAAGGTGAAAATGAGCCACAAGGCAGCACATAGTCACGGTAGACGTAGACGTAAATTGGGTTCAAAGAAACGTAGAGCAAAGCGTCTTCGTAAGTAACACTCATGTTGCATCTATTTATTATATGGAGGCAACATGATGATTTTTGAAATTGAATTACTTAGAGTAGGAAACAAAATATTATATAATGCCTATAAAAAAGATAGGCTTGGTGTAGAATATGCTTGTGCTGCTGATTTACATAATGAAGAAGCAGCAGTAAACATAATAAGAAATAAATGGAAGCATAATGGTCCTATAAGAGTAATTGGACCAGATAACGAAATTAAAACAATAGGTGGTTTATAATGAGTGATGCTTATTCAACTGTTTGTGTGTCTGGTGGGTTTGATCCAATTCATAAGGGTCATGTTCGTATGATACGAGAAGCAGCACAATTTGGTGATGTTATAATAATTGCTAATTCGGACGAATGGATACTTAGAAAGAAAGGTAAATTTTTTATGACTTGGGAAGAAAGAGCAGAAATTTTAGAATCAATTAAAGGTGTAATTAAAGTAGTAAAAGCAAAAGATGATGATGGAACAGTTTGTGAAAGTTTAAAAGATATTAAACCAACTTATTTTGCTAATGGTGGAGATCGTAAAGATTATAATACACCAGAAGGCGAAGTTTGTAAAGAACTAGGAATTACCTTGCTTTGGGGAGTTGGTGGAGATAAAATACAATCTTCTTCTTGGTTACTTGCCGAAGCAGCAAAGGATGTTAATGTATTGGCTGATAGACAAACTATTTGAGTTGTTCATGACGATCATATTAGATGATAGATATTTTTATGGTTTTATATCTATTTATACAGTCCTATTAACAGGATTAATTATATTATATTTCAATAAAATGGAGAAATAAAATGCTTAGTGTTATTATGCTTTTCCTTTTCGGTTGTACCGGAAAGAGTGACGACAGTTCCGATACTGCCGCTTGATTAATTAAATAAAAAAGGAAGTAAATAAAATGATTTCAGTATTATTCGCAGCCCTCGTAGCTTGCTCACCAGCAGAAAAACCAGTAGAGGCACCTGTAGCCGCTCCAGAAACACCAGTTGTTGTCGAGGCTACTCCAGCAGTTCCAGCTACTAGCGAAGCCACAGAGGTTAAGCCAGAAGCCGCTACAACTACTCCTGCTACCACTCCAGCACCAGCAGTTACTACTGGCAACTAAAAGTTAAACGCATTAAGCTATCTTCATCGCTAAGGTTCCCATCCTTACAATCCGTGAAAGTCGGATCGAGAAGATAGCTTTTTTATTTGGAGTAAATAAATGCGTAAGACCCGCCGTGATCGTTATAACGAAAAGATTGCTAACGGAGAAGTAAAACACTATCCATTTTCTCTTTGTGCTGTAAACTTTCAGTGTGATGAAAACCTTGCTTATCTTGTAAGAACAGCGGCTTGTTTTGGTCTACGCGATGTTCATGTTATTGGATCAATTCCAAATTATGAAGATATGCGCCGAAAGTCGGGAACTCTTCATGATTATGTAAATATTCATCAGTATTCTACACCATCACAATTTATGGAATATGCCCGTAGAACAAAAATGTGTGTTATTAGTGTAGAACTTACTGATGGAGCAATCAATCTCCACGATCTAGATATTCCTAACATCGTAAAAGAAAATAATAATATTTGTTTTGTTGTTGGAAATGAAACAAGTGGAGTCCCAGCAGAAATTCTACATACAACAGATAGTGTTTATATTCCTATGCCGGGAGCAGGTTTCTGCCTAAATACTAGTCAAGCAGCTAATATTGTTATTTACGAAGCAGTTAAGCAGATGGAGGAGCAAAACCAATAACTTGACCTCTGGATAAAAAGACACTATTTACTAACTGACTAAGGAGGTCACAAAATGTTATTATACTTACTTCTTGCCTGTAGAGAACCAGAGCCAATTAATACAGAAGTTTGTGAAGAAGAAATCTCAGTAACAGATATGGCAAAAGGCCTAACTGATGAACAAAAGGAAGTTTCTTACATTATTGAGGAACAATTTGGTGAAATGAATATTCCACCAAATATTACCGCAGCAGCAATAGTAAATGCTATAGCAGAAAGTAGGTTAAACGCAGATGCTATTGGAGACGGTGGTAAAGCAGTAGGAGCTTTTCAATTACATAGAAGCGGTCTTGGAAAAAATCTGTCAACAACAGAAAGAACAAATGTTTATACAAGCGCAAATATTATAGGTATTCAAATTCTTAAAAATAATACTTTATATGATTTAGAAAATAATAATGCGCTTATTCCTGTAATGACAGAAGTAATTACAGAAGATATTATGCGACCAGATAAGGTAAAAGAGCAAAAAGAGAAGCGAAGCCAATTAGCCAAGCAAGTATTCCCAACAAGAATATGGTAAAATAGACCTCCAAGGATTAAAACCCTTGGAGGTTTTTAATTTGACAACTTATAAAAAGGGTCTTATACTATTTATATTAGTTTAACAGGAATTAAATGGCTAAAAAAACTTACGTTCTAGATACAAGTGCTTTGATTACAGATACAGAATGTGTAAATTCATATGGTAATAATGATATTCTTATTCCAATTAAAGTATTGGAAGAATTAGATAAGCATAAAAAGCGTCAAGATTTGGTAGGAGCAAGTGCTAGAACTGTTATTAGATTTCTAGATTCTCTCCGCTCAAAAGGTTCCTTATACGAAGGCGTTAGATTAGGAAAAGGAAAAGGTATCCTTAAAGTTAAAGGATATAATCCAAATATGGAGTTTCCACCAGAGCTTGACTTGGACGTTCCAGATCATCAAATTTTGGCAGTAGCCCTAAGTGAAAAAACAGATAGTAGAAAAGTTATTGTTGTATCAAACGACATTAACATGAGAGTTGTTTGTGATTCAATTGGTATGGAGTCCGAAGATTGTAGCCCAGAAAAAGTAGTTGAATCAAGTTCTAGCTTGTTTCATGGATTTACAGATATCTTGGTAGATGATGAATTTATTGATAGATTTTATACAAACGAAAGAATGGAATTACCAGAACAAAAACAGAAGTTATTTCCAAATCAATATCTAATGCTTATTTCTTCGTATGATAACAAGAAAACAGCCTTAGCAAAATATATTGGACCAAATCAACCATTAGCTAAATTGGCTAACCTTGGTAAAAAAGGTGTATTCAATATTAAACCAAGAAATAAAGAACAAAACTTTGCTCTTGACTTGTTAATGAATCCAGATATTCCACTTGTTTCAATCGTAGGTAAAGCTGGTTGTGGTAAAACCATGCTTGCTATTGCTGCTGGATTAGAACAAACAATTGGAGTAGATAGTAAATATTCTCGTTTGATTGTTTCTCGTCCTGTTCAGCCTATGGGTAAGGATATTGGTTTCCTTCCCGGTACATTAGAAGAGAAAATGTCTCCTTGGCTTCGTCCAATTCAAGACAACTTACAATTTTTAATGGGTAACGATAAAATTACTCTTGAAATGTATATGCAGAAAGGTGTTATTGAAGTCGAAGCAATTACATATATTCGTGGACGCTCAATATCCAACGCCTATATCATTATAGACGAGGCACAGAACTTATCCATGCATGAGATCAAAACTATCATTACTCGCGTTGGAGAGAATTCTAAGGTCATTCTAACGGGTGATATCGAACAGATTGATAACGTATATGTAGATGAAACCACAAACGGTCTTACATATGTAGCAGAAAAATTTAAACCATACGATCTTGCTGGTCACATAACTCTAATGACGGGCGAACGTTCAAAAGTAGCGACTTTGGCTTCTCGCATTCTCTAATGTAAAAAAAAATTATTTTCTACCTTTAATAATAAAATAAACAACTATTTATTATTAAAGGAGTAAATAAAATGATTATTGAAATAATAGAAACTGAATTAGCAAAAGATAAAAAATGTATAATAAAATGTGATATTTGCGGAGATACTAAAATAGTTAAATTTTGGGGTCCATGCTATAAAGAAATACATAAATGTAGAAAATGTGCTGCATCCGAAAGTGGTAAGGGAAGGACTTATTCACTTGAAACAAGAGAAAAGATTAGTAAATCAAATATAATTACAAAAGGAAATAAATCTGAAAGAAGACAAGGAAATGGATATAAAGGTAAGCTATTACCAGTTGGTATCGAACATCCAAGAATAAAATCATATAAGGGTGGAAGATACATAATGGAACATATTCTTGTTATAGAAGAAAAAATTGGAAGATTTATAAAAGAAGATGCTATAATTCACCATATTGATGGGAACAAACTAAATAATAATATAGATAATTTATTTTTAATAGAAGAAGAAAACAGCAAAACAATACATATGCAAATACATAATGAATTAGAAAAATTAGCTTTTGAATTAGTAAAAAATAAATTAATTTTATTTGAAAATGGACATTATTTATTTGATGAAAAAATAAAAACTTTAATAAGAGGATAAAATGGAAGAGAATACACAAGTAGTAACTGATAACCCTATGAAAGAATGGTTAGTTGATTATGTAGGCCAAAAAATGAGGCCAGAAAATGGTGAAGTAACAGTAGAATTGATTGTAGAAGCTATGGCTAATGAATTCCCAGATTTCTTGATTACTGTAGCAAAAGAAAATTGGCTTAGAGGATATCAACAAGCTCTACATGATGTTGATTATGGTGAATTGAGTAAAAATGAAGAACCAACCCAACCTTCTTGAGTATATGAAAAAATCTTCTACTAATTCTAAGAAAAGTCATAAAGAAAGGGTATTCCTTGATGGAATTCATGTTCTTATAAAAGATCAATTTACAACAGATATTGATCTTGATAAAGTTCTTAACAAGATTAAGTCAACAATACCCCACTTTCTTTTTCAAAATGTAGAAGCAATTTATATAGGTCAATTTAAAGAGCTTAAAGAAAGGGAACTTAATGCAGCTTATATGGATGGTGCTTTATATTTAACTAACGAACAAAAAAGTGAAGTAAATATGTTGGAAGACATAGTACACGAAATAGCTCACTCAATTGAAGAATTAGCAAATTTTGATATGTATACCGATAATAAACTTAATAGAGAATTTGCTATAAAAAGAGCAAAGCTTAAACAAATATTAAAAGATAATAAATTTGATACTAGTAAATATGATTTTCTAAGTATAGAATACAATAAAAAATTTGATATGTATTTGTATGAGGAGGTAGGATATCCAATTCTTAATACTTTAACTGTTGGGCTATTTTGTTCTCCATATGGAGCAACATCTATTAGAGAGTATTTTGCTAATGGATTTGAGTTCTTCTTCCTAAAGGATAGAGAAACAGTAAAACAGATATCTCCTCAATTATATAGAAAACTTGTAGAAATAGAAAAAGGTTTATTTTTTGATAACATAGATGAAGTAACTGAAGATATACCCTATTGACCTATGCTCTAGTAGTTGTTATGATAGTGGCATAGAAAAAAGGAAGTATCTTGTCACATATTTCATTCTCCGAACTTAAAGTTTGGAATGAGTGCCCACATAAGCACAAACTTCAGTATATTGATAAAAACAAAGTATTTACTTCAACACAATATACCTGTTTTGGTATTGCTATCCATGAAACTTGTGAGAAATCACTACTTAAAGAAATCAAGGAGGAGCAACACAGTGAATACTTTGAAGCAAAATTCAAGGAAGAACTCAAGATCCTTGATGGTCAAGTTAAAATTGACCAAGTTCTTATTAATGATATGGTGGAGCAGGGTAAAGCAATCCTCTCAGAGCTTTACAAGAGCCTTAATAGTTATATGGAAGGCTACGAAGTAGTAGCTACTGAACAACCTCTTTTTGAGCGTATCCAAAACCTTGACTTTGAGTATGACTTCAAGGGTTTTATCGATCTTATCCTTAAAACACCAGATGGTAAATATCACATTATTGATTGGAAGACCTGTTCATGGGGTTGGGGCACCGATAAACGTTCAGATCCTATGATCAACTATCAACTTACATATTATAAGATGTTTTATGCTCAAAAATTCAATATTGATCCTAAAATGATTGAAACTCACTTTGCTCTTTTGAAGCGAACAGCTAAAAAAGACCGTGTTGAGTTTTTCCGTGTAACGAGTGGAACAAAAAAGACAGAAAACGCAAATTTACTATTGACAAAGGGAATTAAGGCGATTAAAAGTAATAAGTATATTAAAAATCGTCTATCTTGTAGTGGATGCGAGTTTTATAAAACAGATTTATGCAAGTGAGTAATAAATGGATAAAAAAATAAAGATTTTAACACTATCAGATCACCCTTTTTCACCATCTGGGGTAGGAACACAAACCAAGTATATTATTGAGGGATTGTTGAATACAGGAAAGTATCAATTTATCTCTCTTGGTGGTGCGGTTAAACATCAAGATTACAGACCACAGAAGACAGAACAGTGGGGAGACAATTGGATTGTGTTTCCTGTTGATGGATATGGTAATAAGGATATGATCCGCTCAATTATGAGGACAGAAAGACCAGATGTTATTTGGTTTATGACTGATCCTCGTTTTTGGGGTTGGTTATGGGAAATGGAGAACGAAATTAGACCAAACATACCTTTGGTTTATTACCATGTTTGGGATAACTACCCATATCCAACCTTTAATCGTAAGTTTTACCTATCAAACGATCATATTGCTACTATTTCCAAGCTTACAGATGATATCGTAGCTACCGTAGCACCAGAAGTAGCAAGAACTTATGTACCACACGCTGTTGATACTAATATCTTTAAGAGGTTACCAGCAGAAGAGATCATTAAATTTAAGAAAGAGAACTTAAAGATTGAAGATGATAGATTAATCTTCTTTTGGAACAATAGAAACGCTAGACGTAAACAATCTGGTTCGCTTATATGGTGGTTTGCTCAATTCTTAAAGAAAACAGGAACAAAAGCAACTCTTATCATGCATACAGACCCAAGAGACGTTCATGGTCAAGATCTACATGCTATTATGAAGGAATTAGGACTTGTAAATAGAGAAGTTCTTATCTCCGAACAAAAAGTTCCACCACAAAACCTAGCTTATTTCTATAATGCTGCTGATGCTACTATCAATATCTCCGATGCAGAGGGATTTGGTCTTGCTACGCTTGAATCACTTGCTTGTGAAACACCAATTATAGTGACTAAGACAGGTGGACTTCAAGATCAAATAAGAAATGGTAATCAATTGTTTGGTATCGAGATTATTCCAGCCTCACAAGCTGTAATTGGTTCACAAGAAGTTCCATTTATCTATGAAGATAGAATTAGCCAAGAACAAATGGTTGGTGCTCTTCAAACATTTACAGAAATTCCAAAAGAAACAAGAAAACTAATTGGACAAGCAGGTAGACAACACGTTATAGATAATTTCAACTTTACAGATTTTATTAATCGTTGGGATACTATCTTAACTGACACTTATAACAAAGGTGTTTGGCCTAATAAATCTTACAAAGGTTGGGAGTTTAAAGAAATCGCATGAAAAAGAAATTATTAGTTACAGGACCAGCTTTAACTGCTTCTGGTTATGGTGAGCAATCCAGATTTGCCCTTAGAGCCCTTCGTTCAAGAGAAGATCTATTCGATATCTACCTTACTCCTACTTCTTGGGGACAGTGTGGATGGATACACGAAGATAATGAAGAACGTGCTTGGATTGATAGTTTAATCATGAAAACAGTTCAATATACGCAAGCTTCTAACAATCAACCACAATATGATATATCACTTCAAATCTCCATTCCAAATGAGTGGAAGAAAATGGCTCCAATTAATATTGGCTACACAGCAGGAATTGAAACAAATAAGATTTCTCCTGCTTGGGTTCAACCTTCAAACGAAATGGACAAGATTATCGTTGTTTCAAGTTTTGCTAAAAAAGGTTTTGATAACGGAGTTTTTACAGCAGTTAATCAACAAACTGGTAAACAGATACAGGGATACAAAGTTAATACTCCAATTGAAGTAGTTAATTATGCTTCAAGAAAGATTGATGGTATAGAACTTGATTTAAACCTTACAACAGATTTCAATTTTCTTGTAGTTGCTCAAGCAGGACCAAGAAAGAATTTAGCAAATACTATCAAATGGTTTGTTGAAGAGTTCAAGAATGATAATGTAGGTTTGATTTGTAAAACCCATCTTGGTGGTTCTTCTCAAATTGATCGAGAAGCAATAACGAATAATCTAAAACAAATCTTAGAACAACACAAAGATAGAAAATGTAAAGTTTATCTTCTTCATGGTGATATGAGCGAAGGAGAAATGACTTCTCTTTATACCCATCCAAAAGTTAAAGCATTAGTATCTCTATCTCATGGTGAAGGCTTTGGTTTGCCCTTATTTGAAGCAGCAGGATTAGGACTTCCAGTAATTACAACTGAATGGTCTGGTCATACAGATTTTATGTATTGCCCTAACAAAGAAGGAAAAGTAAAACCACATTTTGCAAGAGTAGATTTCACACTTGGTCCTGTCCAACCAGAAGCGATATGGGGAGGAGTAATAGAGAAAGATACTATGTGGTCGTTCCCTGTTGGAAACTCTGCTAAAAGCGAAATGAGAGGGGTTTACAAGGATTGGAATAGATACCGTGGACAAGCAAAACGTCTTGCCCTTCATATCGAGAAAGAGTTTGCAGCAGAGAAGATTTATGAAGGATTTGTTGAATATGTTTATGGCAAAAGAATAGAAAAGTTTGATATGAATAAACTTCCAAAAATTTCACTTGTAACTTCTATATTTAAAGCTGATGAATATATTGAACAATTTATGGACGATATTACTAGACAAACAATTTTTAAAGATAAATGTGAATGGATTATAATAAATCCAAATTCTCCCGGCAACGAAGAAGAAGTTATAAAACGTTATATAGAAAAATATCCAGATAATATTATTTATAAAAGATTAGATTACGATCCCGGTATATATGATACATGGAACATGGGTATTCAAATGGCAAATGGGGAATACATAACTAATGCTAACGCAGATGATAGAAAAGCAATAAATTCAGTAGAAGAACACGCAAAAGCCTTATACCAAAATCCAGAAATTGATCTTGTTTATGCAGATAGCTATATAGCAAAAGAATCCAATAAACGTTGGGAAGATATTAGATCAGATTGGCAAAAATATAATTTTGAACAATTTTCATTAGAAGCTATGCTTAGAGGTAATCCACCACACAATAATCCTATGTGGAGAAAATCAGTACATGATAAAAATGGTTACTTTGATCAAAAATATAAATCAGCAGGGGATTGGGATTTTTGGTTAAGGTGTGCATTTAATGATTCAAAATTTATGAAGATAAATGATACTCTAGGTGTATATTATTTTAATCCAGTTGGAATGAGTACAAATCCAGAACATGATAGCTGGAAGAAACAACATGAAAAAGAAATATTTATGAAATATTTAGAAATATATCAAGAGAGAATGAATAAATGAAATTAATAACTTACGCAATTTGGGGTAACAACCCAAAATATAACGTAGGGGCTATTAAAAACGCAGAGTCAGCCTTGGAGTTATATCCCGGCTGGCTTTGCCGTTTTTATTGTGCTAAAGACGTACCTACACAAACTATTGAAAAGTTATCGTTATTTAACAATACACAAATAATACAAACTGATGAAACTTCTAATTGGAAATATTCAGTAAATAGATTTTTACCTATGTCAGAAGATGGTATAGAAAGAATGATATCAAGGGACACAGATTCTAGAATAACAAAAAGAGAAGTTGATGCAGTAAATGCTTGGATCTTAAGCGAAAAAAGTGCTCATGTAATGAGAGATCATCCATATCATGGTGGATTTCCTGTTTTGGCTGGTATGTTTGGGATAAAAAATGGTGTAATAAAAAATGTAAAAGCATTATTACATCTCGCACAACAAGTTCCAGAACAATATCATTATGATCAAATTTTTTTACAAAACTTTATTTGGCCTTATATTGAAAATAATGTTATTATTCATGATGAGTTTTTTACAAATAATCCTTTCCCTTCAAGAAGAATTGGAACAACATATGTTGGACAACCATTTAACGAAGACGATACCCCATGCTACCCAGAGCATTCTAATATGGTAATTAAATGAAAACTTGTCTTGTTATGATTCATTTAGGTCTTGGAGATCTGATATTGTGTAATGGTCTTATACGAGAGATAAAGAAACAAAATGATTTTGTATTTGTACCAATAAAATCACATAATTTATTTAATTTTAAAGATTTATTTAAAGACGATAAAGAAATAAAGCCTTTAATTGCAAATACAGATAAAGAAGCTTTTAATTATTCAAATGGATTATTTGATTCAATAATAAAAACTGGTATTTTTTGCGAAAGTAAACATAAAATTTATGAAGATTTTTGTGAACAATTTTATTACCAAGCAAAAGTAGATTATAATAAAAGATGGGATAATTTTTATTATAAAAGTAATACAACAAAACAAGATGAATTATACAATAAAATGGTAACTAATGATGAATATGTATTTGTTCATCAAGACATAGAAAGAAATTTAATAATTAATAAAACATTTTCTAATGCAATATCTGCAAATCATAAATTTTCTCAAGAAAGTCAATATTCAATATTTGATTATCTAAAAATATTAGAAAATGCAAAAGAAATACACTGTATTGATAGTTCCTTTGCTTGCTTTATCGATCATATTGAAACTTTAAAAGATAAACCAAAATTTATTCATCGTTATGTTAGAAAATATAATGAAAATCCAACTTATAAAAACAATTGGATAATTGTAAATGAATAATAAAATATTTACTAATGGATGTTTTGACCTTTTACACTTGGGTCATATAGAATTGCTTAAATATGCTAAATCGTTAGGTGATTATCTTGTTGTTGGTCTTAATAGCGATCAAAGTGTAAAAAAATTAAAAGGTGATTCAAGGCCCATTAATAATGAATTTACAAGAAAAACAATTTTAGAATCTTTAAAATTTGTTGATGAAGTTATAATATTTAATGAACCAACACCTTTAAATTTGATACAAAGAATACAACCACAAATAATTGTAAAAGGTGGAGATTATAAAAAAGAAGAAGTAGTAGGATATGAATATGAAAAACTTGGATTACTAGAGGTTAAAATATTTAATTATGTCAGCAACAATTCAACAACTGAAATCATTAAACGTATTAGTAATAGGTGATTACTGTATAGATCAATTTAGCTATGGTAGCTGCCTGCGGCTAAGCCCAGAAGCACCAGTTCCAGTATTTGATATAAAATATACAAATAAAATGGAAGGTATGGTTGGTAATGTATATAAAAATTTACAAAATTTAGGTTTAAATGTATTTTTAATAAAAAATGAAGAAACAGTAATAAAAACTAGATTTGTAGATTTAAAAACTAAACAGCATCTATTAAGAGTTGATGAAAGTAATATAATTAAAAAAATTGATATAAATAATATAAAATCATTTAAATATGATGCAGTAGTAATATCTGATTATGATAAAGGATTTATTACTAATGATATTATACCAAATTTACTAGCATTATTTAATTGTCCAATTTTTGTTGATAGTAAAAAAACAGATTTAAGTAAATACGAAAATTGTATTATTAAAATAAACGAAACAGAACATAGTAAAGTTCAAAAATATCCAACAAACTATAAACTAGTAGTTACTCTTGGAGAAAATGGAGCCTTATATAATAATAAAATTATACCAACAAACAAAGTTCAAGTATTTGATGTTAGTGGTGCTGGAGATACTTTTATAGCTTCTTTAGTTACTAAGTATCTAATATCTAATGACTTGGAAAAATCTATAAAATTTGCAAATATTTGTTCATCAATAGTTGTTACTAAAAGTGGCACAGCTACTATAAATTTTGAGGAAATTATAAATGAAATCTGAAATACATAAAAAAGGTTGGGGATACGAAAAGTGGATAGTTAATAAAGAACAATATTGTGGAAAATTACTATTCTTTAACAAAGATAGAAAATGTTCTTGGCATTTTCATAATATAAAAGATGAAGTTTTTTATTTGCAATCTGGAAAAATATTAGTTAGATATAGTGAAGCAAATGATATTGAGAATGCAAACGAAATTATCCTAAACCAAGGAAATTCTTTCCATGTTTATGTTGGTTTAAGACACCAAATGATAGCACTAGAAGATAGTGAGCTGTTTGAATTTTCAACTCAACATTTTGAAGAAGATAGCGTGAGGATTATAAAAGGTGATTGAACTTATAATATTTGATTTAGATGGAGTATTAGTAGATGCTTGCGAGTGGCACAGAGTTGCATTAAATAAAGCACTAAAGCAAGTATGTGATTATGAAATAAGCTTAAATGACCATTATAAAGATTATAATGGTATACCAACAAAAATAAAATTAAATAAATTATTTGAAAAAGGTATAGTGAGTTCTAGTGATTTTGTATTAATTGAAAAATTAAAACAACATTATACTATTGAATTGATAAACGAAACAGCTTGTATAAGACAAGAAAAAATTGATCTTTTAAATTATTTAAAAAATAAACAAATAAAAACTGCTTGTTATACAAATAGTATTAGACAAACAGCAGAATTAATGTTAAATAAAACAGGAATTTTAAATTTATTTGATTTAGTAACAACCAATCAAGATGTAGAAAAATCAAAGCCAGATCCACAAGGATATTTAAAAATTATGAATTTATTCAATATTAATTGCTACAATACAATAATAGTAGAAGATTCGCCAAAAGGGTTTGAAGCAGCTTACAGATCTGGTGCTAAAGTGTTTAAAGTAAACGATCAAGAACAAGTTAACATAAATTTATTTAGAGGATTCATATGAATATAGTTATACCGATGGTAGGTTTAGGAAAAAGATTCTCAGATGCAGGGTTTACGTTACCTAAACCACTTATACAAGTTAGAGGAAAAGCGATAGTACAACACTCAATTGAAAGTTTTGGTATAGAAGGTAATTATATCTTTATAATAAGAACCAGCGAACATTCTGAAGAGCTTAAATTTTTGTTAAAATCAATTAAACCAGAATGTCAAATAATTGAAATAGATCATATGACTGATGGTTCTGTTAGTTCTATTTTGCTTGCTAAAGATTATATTGACAACGACGAAGAACTTATAACAACAAATTGCGATCAAAGAACTGATTGGGATTCTAATGCTTTTATAAACTTTTGTAGACAATCTAATAGTGATGGTGTCGTAGTAACATATCCATATGATGGAATTGTTGTAAATGAAAAAAGTCCTTATAGTTTTATTAAACTAGATGATGAACTAAAAGCAACCAGATTAGAAGAGAAGTTTGCCATATCAGAATTGGCTTTGTGTGGAATACATTATTGGAAAAATGGAAAAGATTTTATTTCCTCTGCTAAAGAAATGATTCACAACAACGATAGAACTAATAATGAATTTTATGTTGCTAAAACATATAATTATATGATTAAAAGTAATAAAACTATAAAACATTTTGCCTTAAAGAAAGGAGAATTCTTTTCTCTAGGAACCCCAGAAGATGTTAAAAAATTTAATGGAATTAAAAATGAGTTTAATTCATTTAAACCATCTACAATTTTTTGTGATCTTGATGGTACTGTTATAAAACACTTGCATTCATTTTCAGATGTAACAAATTACGAACCACAACTTTTACCAGGAGTAAGAGAAAAGTTTGATGAATGGGATTCTAAAGGTTGTAGAATAATTTTGGTTACTGCAAGAAAAGAGAGTGCAAGACATATAACAGAACAACATTTAAGAAAATTAGGTATACCATACGATCAACTAATAATGGGAGTTGCTGCTGGTTGTCGAGTTCTTATAAACGATAGAATGTTTGAAAATATTGAAAGAGCATTAGCTGTTAACGTAACTACAAATGAAGGTTTCAATAAAATTGAATGGGATAAATTTGGGCTATGAAAATACATAAATATAACAACATGAAAGGTGGTTGGTTTGTAGGAAACTTTGAACCAACTGCGTATAAGACAGAGAATTTTGAAGTATCTTATAAAATTCATCCAAAGGGTGAGATATGGGACCATCATTATCACAAAGTAGCAACAGAAATCAATTACTTGGTTACTGGCAGAATGAGAATACAAAACACAGAATTAACTTCTGGTGATATCTTTATTATAGAACCAAATGAAGTTGCAGATCCAATTTTTCACGAAGATTGCCATATTGTTTGCGTTAAAACTGCAAGTGTAAAAGGTGATAAATATATATTGGAAAATAAAAATGAATGAAAAATACATTAACAGGATTGAGTCATTAGCTCAAAATTCAGAAAACATAGCTACGAGAAGAATCAAGCATCTTATACAATTTTTAAATTTTGATTCTATTTCAACAATATTGGATATTGGTTCTTGGCATCTAAAGCAAACCATAGAATTATCTCAGATATTTGAATTTGCAAACATACATGCTTTTGAACCAAATCCAGAAACTAATGCATATTGTATGAACGTATTGGAAACTTTGCCTAGTTTTGTAAAAAATAGAATATCTATAAACAAATTAGCATTATCAAACGAAACTGGAACTTTAAATTTTTACCCACTTGATAAGCAAAGAAGTAATTCTACTAACGAAGGTATTGCTTCTTTATCAAAATTAAAAATTGATGGTTCACTTTTAAACGATAACTGGGTACAAAAAGAAATAAAAGTTGAAGCAACTACTTTAGATAATTGGTGTTTAAATAATAAAATAAATAAAGTAGATTTAATTTGGATGGACGTTCAAGGGGCAGAGCTAAAAGTGCTACAAGGTTCAGTAAACACGTTAAAAGATGTAAAAGCAATCTGTACAGAAGCTGGTCTTGTGCCTTATTACGAAGAACATTCATTAAAAAATGATATAGATAGTTTTATGTTTGAAAATGGATTTGTAGAATTAGAAAGTGCTTTTTGTAAAACTACTTGGAGCTGCGATAAAGCCGCAGAGGCAGATGTTATATATGTTAATAGCAAATTTATTAAGGATTTAGTGTAACATGAAAGTGATATCGCACAGAGGAAACACAAACGGAATTAATAAAGATTTAGAAAACAATCCAAATCATATCATTAGCGTATTAAATAAATTTGATGTTGAAATTGATGTTTGGTTTATAGATAATAAATGGTTTTTAGGTCACGATAATCCACAATATGAAGTTTTATTTGATTTCTTTAAAAGTAATATGTGGCTTCACTGTAAAAATTTACAAGCTTGTGAACAATTATTAAAAACAAATTTAAATTGGTTTTGGCATGAGAATGATAAAGTTACTTTAACCAGTAAGGGATATATATGGGCATATCCCGGTGTATATGTTGATAATGGAATTACTGTAGAGTTTGGCTATAATATTAGCTTACCAAACGATATACTAGGCGTATGTACTGATTACCCAGAGTTGTATAGTGAATAAAAGTATAGTTATTAGAGGAAAAATTTTTCAATCTACTCAAACTTCTGTAGATTCAATAAGAACTTGGTTTGATGGAGAACTTATTTTATCCACTTGGAATAACCAAGAAATTAAAATAAGTGGTGTTGATAAAATTGTTACATCTAATGATCCCGGTCCCGGTCCAATTCAACAAATTAATAGACAACTTTTTTCATATAAAGCAGGTTTAGAAGCAACTACTAATAATTTAGTTATGGTAACAAGATCTGATATAACCCATTATACAAATTTATTTGAATATTATGACACATTAAATTCTTATGATGAAAGATTTAAAATATTTGATAAAAGAGTAGTAGTATCAAATATGATGACAATAAACCCAGAAAAAAACCACCCAGATGTACCAACTGAAAAAGATAAATATTATAGAATTTGCGATTGGTTTCAAGTTGGTTCAAAACAAGATTTATTTAAGTGGGTTGAAATAATGGATGTTGTAGAACAATATAAAAATTCAAATTTATGCACGGAACAGGTTTGGCTTTGTGCATTAATTAAAAAATATCATTTTTCTAATTTTGATTTAAATAATATGATGAATTATAAATTTTTATTTATTGATTACCTAATAAACAATTTTCAAGTAATAGATATGAAAACAACTGGCAAATCGATAAACTTGAATTGGGTAAACCAACCAGAAGATTTAGGTTGCTATTTTATGGAAAGCGAATATAATAAAAAATATATAGATAAATTTGGTTATCTTAAATGAAAATAGCAATAATAATGACAGGATTTTTAAGAACATATGAAAGTATGTTTTATTTTTTAGAAAAAAATATATTAAATAAATATGATTGTGATTTATTCTGTATAACTTGGGAACAACAAGAAAATTTTAAAAATGTTGATTTAAATTGTTTTAAAATATATGAAAAACATTTAAAAAATTATAAGTTAGAGTCAAATAAACTTTATTATAATAATAAAAAATCTTTTGTACCATTAGATAGAAATAATGATGTGTTTAAGACAAATCAGAGAGCAATACATCATGGTGCATATTGGGCTAATAGATTAATTGATCAGTGGAAATTAGTTTATGAAGGATATAAACTTATAGAAAATATTGATAAATACGATATTGTTATTAGATTAAGATATGATGCTAAAATTCAATTTATAGATATAAAAAAAACAAATACTTTAATTATACCACAAGATATCGGTGGGTGGTCATTTACTGATCATATGGCATATGCTACTCCTAACATAATGAAGATATATTGTAATTTATATAATAATATAGAAAAATTATATATTGAGCATAATATTGATATTACACATGCGGTTGAAATGCCAAAATTCTATATTACTAATAACAATATAGAATATGAAATAGATAATAAAATAAGTTATGGGATTATAAAATGAATAAAGATTTTCTTTTCTTTTCGTATTCTTGGGTAAAGAATGCAAATTTAATTTTTAAACAATTTGAAAAAAATGGATATTTATGTGATTTTGTAGATGAAACAAATTTACATTTATTTAAACCTATACACCAATATAAAAATATTGTTTTATATTTACACGAAGGTAATACTATACCAACAACTAACAATATTATAGATACATTTTATAAATATTCTAATCTTATACAACATGATGATACTGATGAAGAAAATGTACAAGTTTGGAGTAATAAACGACCAGATTTAGTTATTCAAAGAGAATATACAAAAGATACTAAAGATCCTTGGAATACTTTAGTATATCCTATGCATTTTGCTGTTGAATCAATTTATGAAGAACAAAATAAAATATATGATGTATCTTTTATGGGAACTTTAACAAATCACAGAAGATTGCCTTTTGTTAATAAAATACAAGAACTAGCAAAAAAGAGAACTGACATAAAATGGTTTATTGATGTTTCTCAAAGAGATACAAGAACACCAATAAAGTTTAAAGATATTGCAAATCAATCAAAAATAGCTTTACATTATTATGGTAATTCTTATGATTCCTTAAGAATATGGGAAATAGCAAGTTGCAAAACAGCTATATTAATGCCAAAAATGAAAAACTTATCTGTTTCTAAAGAATATATGTCTTTTGAAACATACGAGACATTTAAAGAAGATTTTAGTGATTTAGAAAATAAAATTATACATCTTTTAGAAAATGATAATTATTTAAAACTTGCAAATGTTAGCCAAACAGAATACAATACAAACCATAATCCACAAAAATGCTATGAATATTATCATAGCATAATTAAAAAACATAATTTTATTTAGGATGAATATGAAAAAAGCATTAGTATTAGGAGCGGGTGGGTTTATTGGTTCTCACCTTGTTAAACGTTTAAAGTCAGAAGGCTATTGGGTTCGTGGGGTTGATGTTAAAGTACCAGAATTCTCAAAATCGCAAGCAGATGAATTTATACTTGGAGATTTAAGAGATCCAGTAGTTTGTCATTCTGTTGTAGATTACGAAGTTGATGAAATTTATCAGTTAGCAGCAGATATGGGTGGTGCTGGTTATGTATTTACTGGTGACCACGATGCGGATATCATGCATAATTCAGCCATAATCAATCTCAACATTATGGAACAAGCTGTAAAAAAGAAAGTAAAGAAGATTTTCTATAGTTCCTCAGCTTGTATGTATCCAGCATATAATCAAGAAGATGAATCAAATCCTGTATGTTCTGAACCATCGGCTTATCCAGCAGCACCAGATTCAGAATATGGTTGGGAAAAGCTGTTTAGTGAACGTATTTTCTTAGCTCTTATGAGAAACTATGGAATTCAAGTTCGTGTTGCCAGATATCATAATATATTTGGTCCAGAAGGAACTTGGCATGGTGGCAGAGAGAAATCACCAGCAGCTTTGTGTCGTAAAGTATCAGAAGCCTCAAATGGTTCATCAATTGAAGTTTGGGGTGATGGAAAACAAACCCGATCTTTTATGTATATTGATGAATGTGTAGAGGCAACAAGACGTTTGATGGATTCTGATTTTACAGGTCCAGTAAATATTGGCTCTGAAGAAATGATTGCTATCAACGATTTAGCCCAAATGGTTATTGATATTTCTGGTAAGCAACTTACAATCAATAATATTCCTGGTCCTGTAGGAGTTAGAGGTAGAAATTCTGATAATAAACTTTATAAAGAAAAGATTGGTTGGGAAACACAAAAGAAATTAATAGATGGTATTCGTTCCACATATTCATGGATTGAAGAACAAGTAAAAAATAATAGATATTCAGATAACGATCTTAAAGTATTACTTAAATTAGGAGAATAAAATGCAACTTTCAAATCAAGCAGTAGGAGCTTTAATGCTCGCACTTCAAAAATCACTTATGGAGCAATCCGATATTGTTCAAGTTATTAGAGAATTCAGTTTAGTTGAGACAGATGATGGGTTGGTCGTTACAAACCCTCCAGTTGTCTCTATGGACTCAATAGAGCCTAGCTGATGCCAAGATACTCTTACACTTGTACAAGCTGTGAGAGCACTATAGAAGCCTCTCATGGAATAAATGAGAGGCTTTCTTATTGTGAAGCTTGTAAAACAGATACTCTTAAAAAGAACTTATCAATTCCAAATATAACTAAACAACCAGATATCAATAATTTGACTAATCGTAAAAATGGTGATATAGTTAAAGAGAAGATCGAAGAATATAGAAAAGATCTTAAAGAACAAAAGAAAGATCTAAAAGAAAGGAAAATATGATTATATTAATTATTGCTCTTGTTATTTCTGTAGCAGTTAACGTTCTTCTTGCGTGGTATGTAAAAAAGCTACTTCAAAAGATTACAATTTTTACTGAAAGTATCTTTGATATAGTTGAAAAACTAAATCTATTAGGTGGTCATTTGGAAACAATCCACCAATTAGAAATGTTCTATGGTGAACCTGTTTTGCAAAATATGATTAAACATTTAAAAGTTATGGTAGCTGATATTAAAATCTTTAGAGATTCATTTGTTATCTCCGAAGGACAAGAACAAGAGGAAGTAGTTAATGAAGAAAAACCAGAATAATTACTTTAACCAATCACACGAAGATGCGATAGTTAGATATGCTATTTCAACAGATCAAAGAGAACGAACAGAATTATACATTAAGTTTATAGAACCTGCTTTTAACGAAATGGTTGATAAGATAGTATTTACATATAAGTTTACAACTCTACCAAACATAGAAGAGCTTAGAGACGAATGTAAGATTTGGCTTACTACAATATTAGATAAGTTCAATCCTACATCTGGCTCTAAGGCTTTTTCATATTTCTCAGTTATTACCAAAAATTGGTTTATTCATAAAGTTAAGAAAACAGCAGAGCAAGTAAAGCGGGAAGTTGGATTAGAAGATATAACAGACGCCAAAAGCCATGACGTTTTGATTATACAACCTGAATATTTTACAAACAGAGAACAACAAGAGTTTTGGAGAGAATTCTGGTATGAAATAAACAGTTGGGAACACGTTGAAATGAAACCCAACGAAAGAAGAGTTGTTGAAGCAATAAAGATACTTATGCAAGATCCAGATGGTATTGAGATATTCAACAAGAAAGCTATTTACCTTTATATAAGAGAAATTACAGGTCTTAATACTAAACAGATTGTAACAAACCTTCAGAAAGTAAGAACAAGATATTTAGAATTCAAAGGAGATTGGGATTCTGGAAATATCTAGTTTCTCTCTAATTACAATATGGCTAGAAAAAAGAAATCAGTTGATGAATATGTTTTGGATGCAATAAACAATATTCAAAAAGATAGAGAAATAACTACTGAGCTGTTACAAGACGTAATGGGATATATTGGTAAAGATTCATCTAACCATGCTTCCGTTGGTCATGTAGCAGCTAAATATGTAGAATCATTACAACGTTCAAATGAACAACTTGTTAAATTAACCGCTATTATGCTTAAACGTGAAGGTGGAGCATATGGCGATTTAGACGATGATGAAAAGAAAGATTTATATGACACCATTAGTGAGGGAAATTAATGGCTCGCGATCCTATAAACAATAAGGAATTGAACAACAAGTATACATATGGCTCTTTAAACAGAGCAGATGCACAAAGAAATAGAACTGTAAAATCACCAGTTAAACTATCTAACCCATTATCAAATATTTTATCAGCAGCAGAAAATCAATATGATCCAAACTTAACTGATTCTACTGGTCCTTATCGTGCGCTTGTCTTAAGAAATGAAGATAAAATAGAAGATTTCACATCAGCAGATAGTCAAATTAAATCTAGCTTTTTTGGATTGTTTAAAACAGGTACTTCTGTGAGAGCTAGAATACTCGAATATCATCATGCGGCAATACCTATGCCTCCATCATTAAGCACAGATGAAGGAGAGCATAATTTCTTTATTGATATGCACGATATATTTACAAGTAATGAATCATTTCCTTGTAAACCAGGAGATATTGTTTTAGTAGATTATCGCGATAGAAAAAACAAAAAAGATCCAATTTTATTAGGGTTAGTAAATGAAGCAGATGAAGAAGTTGGAGAAGATCCAGTTGGTTCATTTGAAGCTGTAGAAGAATGGCACCCTCCTATGCCACCACCAGAGCCAGTTGTTGTTCCAAATGGAGCAGGGTACAATCCAGACCCAAGAATCTGTGGTGGAAATGTTTTATCATATGCTGAATGTAAAACTGGTCGTATTAATGGGAGATATGCTAAATTACATCCACAAGTTTATGATAATTTTGAAAAGTTAGTAACCGATGCTAAAAAGGAAGGTATTGAGCTATATCCTTTTAGTACATTTAGAGATAACGATACACAATTAAGGCTTAGAAGAACTAATTGTAAATATAATAATGAACAAGAACTTAAATTTGGAAGTATACCTTGTAATCCAGCAGTTGCACCGTTGGGTACTCCCGGTGGTAAAGGTGGTTCAAGACATTTGTTTGGAGAAGCAATTGATATTTCAAATAACGAAGGTACATTAGGATATAAGAAATCTGCTAATGCTGCTTTGGCAAGTAATTCTGTAAGTGAATTGCAAAAAAAAGCTATAAGATGGTTACTACAAAATGCTTCAAAATATAGTTTAATAAACAATAGTGGTGAAGCTTGGCATTATAGTACGGATGGTGGTTAATGGGCACTATAAATGAAGGTATTGGTGGGTCTTATAAACCATATAGAAAAGTAGTTAGAAAAACTACCTCTGTAGAAACACTTCTTAATTCTAAATCATCAAATTCTTATATTATGTTAGGAAAAGACAGACCATCTAGTATAGTATCTGGCGAAAGTGGTGCTGGTTCTGATAATTGTGACGCAATAGATATAGTGGCTGGTCCTATGGGTGACGCAGCTACCGAATATTTGAATGACGGAACTGTTGTATTAAATATTAATCCTAATTTTGCTAAAGATGCTGCTAGAATTTATATAACTCAAAAAGGTAACATAGATAGTTATTTTGGGTTAGCAGATGGTGTACAAGGCGAAAACAAAAGGATTGGAACTTCAGTGGGAAAATCAGCTATAGCATTAAAGGCTGACCATTTAAGATTTATATCAAGAGAGTCAATAAAATTGGTTTCTTCTGGGACTGATGCTGTTAATTTGAATGGTGGCGTTTACCTTATAGCTGGTAATGAAGAAGAAAACTTAGAACCTATGGTGTTGGGGAATAAACTAGTTAATTATATTGATAATAGCCTAATAAAAACTTTATCAGATACATTACAAATAATTCATGATTTTATGGAATCACAAATGGAGTTTAATGCTAATGTAATGACACATCAGCACATCAGTCCCTTTTTTGGTATAACAGTTCCTCCAAGTGTAGAGTTATCTTTTAATGGGATAAAAGGTTTATCAAAACAGTTTGCTAATTATATAAACTTAATCAAAGCATCAAGTAATAATGAAGTAGCAAATAAATTTCCATTATTACCTTCAAGCAAAAATCATTTCTTAAGCAGATACCACAAACTAAACTAAATATAATACATGGCTACTCATTATCTATCAAGCTCCACAAGTGAAGCAACTACCCTATATAGGGCAGCTTCTCCTATTGCTGTTGTTGGACAGGTACAAAATAATAATCAAACAGTCACTGTTATAGAAGAATTTGAAGGTGTGAACTGTGAATTCAATTTGGTTCAAATAAATAATGATAATGTTTATGTAAAAACAGAAAATTTATTTAGGCTTTCTGGTACTCCACCTTCTGCTCCACACACTTGTTCATTTTACTATAACTCAAATTATTTAAGCCCAGATTGGATTGCTTTACCTTTAAATACTCCATTTTATGATTCAAAAGAAATAAAATATAAAATACCAATTTTAACAAATTATAAAACAATTTCAAATCAACAAATCTTTGAAAAAGAATCAACAAAACAAGGCGTAGTAGAATTGCTAAAATACTACAACAAAGATTCGTCAAATCAGAATGCTAATAAACTATTATCATACTATAAATTTGCTAATTTTGAAGATTTATATGTAAGACCAATTAGTAATACTAGGATAAAAGCATTAGTATCTGTGCCAGCAAAATATTTTAATGCCGAGCCTTCTTTTAGTAATGTTTTAGATATTGAAAGTGGAGTTGAGGTTTTTAATTTGTCAACAAAAGATTTGAGAAAAAAATTACAATATATTAAAACAATATTTGAATTTTTCAACAAATCTTTAATCACAACCAATACTACAATAGAAAACTTTTCTTTATTGAACGAATACGATAAAGTAATAAATTTTTATGAACAATTGTTAAGGTTATTTGAACTAAATGATTTAGTTATAAAAGATAATGTTGATGAAACCTTAGAAATAGTTTTAGATAATTGTGGAAGATTTTTTGCTGCTTCTTTAAATGATGGTCAAAATTGTAATTATGCAGTGGTTGGATTGTCCACTATTAGAAATAATGAATATGCAAGAAATCCAAGAACCTTAAATTTTGTAAAAAATATAGATTCTATGTATTTATTAGATCCTTGTAGAATATCAATAGCTGAATTTTTTATAAGATATGTTTTATACGCGCCAAACATACAACCAATAGCTGGTATAAAACCTTTGGCAGAACTTTATAACTATAATGAACTATTATCTTTTGTTACCTATACTGTTAACAATCTCAATAGCGTCAACTTTAATACAAAAACTACTCAAGAATATGAAGATAGAGAAATAGAAAAGCTTAAAAAAGCTATATTTGATTTGAAACAAAGCTTTAGTTGGTCTTCATTTTATGATAAAGAAAAAGATATATATAACTTTAAGAGTTTTTCAAAAGATTTAGAAAAAATAGATAATATGAAAAAACAAGGAAGTAAATACGATAAGTTTGCAGCATCGTTTGTTCCAGAGGATACAAAACAAGAATCTGCAAATCGTAGAACTGTAATAAAAGGTATTTATGACGTATTAACTTTAAATCAAATTTTATGTAAGTTAACTCCAAAAGCGTTTGAATGTTTATTTGCTATTTTAGCAACTACAATTGGAGAAGTAACTGGCATAGATCCAACATTAACTTTGGTTACTGTATCTAATTACTCTATACAAGAAATAAGAACTAAGGTTTTTCCATATCTAACCGCAGAGGAAAAAAAGATTATTTTGAACGAACTTTTTAATAGATTTTGTTTAACAAAACATGATCTGATTACAATATTAAAACAAACTAAAAATTTACCTATCAGAGAAACTCAATCATTATATTCTAACTCTTTTGAACAAGTAAAACAAAAATTATTAAGTGAGATAACCGTATAATGGCTGAAAATCAAACATGCTTTCCAGAAGTAGAATTTAACGAAGTATTACAAGACAAGATTATTAAATCTGTGTTTGATAAATTAGCTACCTGTACGGACGAGCAAACTTTAAAAAATAATATCAACTTAATACTTCAAGAAAAATCAGAACAAGGTTTTATAAGTTTAGAACCATTAAGAAAAAGTAATGATGTTCAAACACAAGTAAACTTACTACTAGAATGTTCATTATCAGAGGCTACTAAATTAATTGATCAGAATATTAAAATAGATGCTGCTTATGTTATATCTGGTATAAACAAGTTTATTTGTAATCCTCCAAGTTTTGATTTTCCCTCAATAAATCTTTCTTTCAAATTTTCTTTAAAAGATTTGTTTATTAAGTTACTTTTTCAATTTGTGGATTTACTTACTCAACTTTTATTACAAATAATACAACAAATATTAAATGTTGTATTGAACATCTGTGAAACTAATTTTGAAAGCTTATTACAAGGTTATCAAAATATTAACAATATATTATCTTCTAGTTTTGAAGCCTCAATTAATTTTAAAATAAATGACATAACTTCATCTTTACAACCATTATTTAGAACATTTGGTTTTAATTCTGATGGGACTTTGATTGAATCTCCAAACTTTATAAGTTGTGAGAGTAATATTGGTTCTATAAAACCAGTAAATCAATTTCTAAATGATTTATCTATGATGGTCACACCTTTTGAAATTTGTTCTTTATTTGAAGGTGTACCAAGTCAACAAACTCTTGAATTAATTAAAGAATTATTGCAATTTGAATATCCATTATTACAAACTAGATTGTCTGATAACGACATAATTACTAACTTCTTTGTTTCATTAGGCAGATTTGTTCCACCTTCTATCTGTAGAAATATTAGAGAAACTTATACTGATGAATACGCTTATAATTGTGGCGAAGAATATTCACAAAGAGAACAAGTTAAATTAAGCATTCTAAATAGAAATGGTCACACAGAAGAACAATCAAGAGAAGTTATTAGAAGAGAAAGAGAAAGATACTCAAATAGATTAAAAGATCTGGGTTCTTTTGTTGCTAAGCTAAGGAATGATCCAGATAAAGTATTTGATTCTGTACCTAACAATATATTCTGCAAAAGTGGCAAAGCTGGTATGGCTTCTTTGTCCGACATACCCTCAGCAGTAAAAACAACAAGAACTGTAGTTA
>Ga0209400_1000236_pt1 | contig 49213 bp, 35 predicted proteins | sample M_130807_EF_Meta_FD_187313 | JGI IMG/M metagenome (GOLD analysis project Ga0209400, IMG submission 187313) | Freshwater microbial communities from Lake Montjoie, Canada to study carbon cycling - M_130807_EF_MetaG (SPAdes) (version 2) | ecosystem: Environmental > Aquatic > Freshwater > Lake... | reverse complement strand
AATAAAACAAATAAAACCAATAAAACCAATAAAACAATAAAAAACAAAACTCGTAAGAATTATAAATAAATTAAACCAAAAATAATATAAGTATTAAATTTATATATTATAATAAATGTCAAATAATAGTTATGCTCAATTTTTATCAAGAGAAAATTTATCTGTGTTATTTGATGTAATCACAGATGAATATAAATCATTAATTTTAGATAAAAATAAATTTAATATAACATTTAACGAAATGGTTCAAGTTTTTTACTATAATCAAATAAAAAGCGGGCCACAAAATGTTTATGATATTGTAAATATGAATAAAAAATTTATAATTTATATGTCAGATGGATTAGAGAAAAAATACAACATAAATAAACGAAATAATGTAGTTAAAAATAATATGGTTTCAACACCAATCACAAATGAAGATATAAAAAATGAACGATTAGATAAATTTGATAAAGAATTAAATTTAAAGCAAAATGAATTTAAAAGTGCATTTAATCAACCAATACCAGATACGCCAAATTTCAAATCACCTATTGATAAACCTATAATAAAAATGGATATACTGACTCAACAAAAATTAGAAGAAAGAGAGAACGAAATACAATCCATTTATAATACTATTCAAAATAATAAAAATGATATTAAAAAACAAAAAAAAGAAGAAGATTTTGAATTAAATGAATCCAATAACTGGTTACAATATTTTAGTACTCCAGCAGAAAAGAAAGAATCTGCTATTAGTAATATTATGAGATCAATTAAAATAAAAGAAGAAATACCAAAAAGTTCCATTATAAAAGAAGAATCTATAGAATTGCAACAAAATACATATATGCCTAATGTAAAAAAAAATATATCGTGGTCAGATGAATTACATACAAATGAAAATATAGAGATAATAATAGATGAAAATGATGATATGATAGATAACAAAGAGAGTAAAACGGAAAACTCATTATTTACTAATAATATTTTAACAAAACTTAAAAAAATTAATAATGATAATATTTCAGAGGAAGTATTACCTATAGAGTCATCTCTTATTTTAACAAATACAACAACATCTAATTTAGATGGTTCCGAATCAATTAAACGATTAGAAAATAAAATAGATAAATTAACAAATGATTTAAATAAATGTTATGATGTAATAACTTTATTATTTAACAATTTAATGTCTTCACCTAAATTAATGAAAACTACAATATCAACTGAAACAAATACTGAACCTAACGCTGGACCTAACGCTGGACCTAACGCTGAAATAAATGCAGAAAAAAACATAGAATAAAAAGTAGATGTATAATAATAAAAATGAAATAAATATATAATATATTTATATAGATAATTATATCATTATCTATATAATATGAACGTTCAATGTATATTATTACTTTATTATATAATCCATATTTATGGATTTTTAAATGTGCAAAGGTGTAAAAGAAATATATATCATATTACTTCAAAAATAAAATCTAGTATACATGATTATCAATATGATTGGACTTCAGGAGAAGTAGCATGGGAATACGATAATTATGATGATGTTAGTGAAATTGATGATAATATAAGTGGATTAAAATATGATAAAATAAATTACAGCAGAGACAACATAATAGAAACAGAAATAATAGAAACAGAATTAATAGAAATAAAATCAATGAATACGAATATAATAATGCTGAATGATTTTGAAAATAAAATAATATGGAAAGCAGTAATTTCTGGAATCATGAAGGGTATATATATTCAAATTATAACAATAGATAATATAATAACATACATACAATGTTACACTAATAAAGTAGTAGAATTCGATATTATAGTAAGCATATTATATATTATATTTTATGAAAAGACTAAATCGATTGAAAAAAAAAATATAATCGCGTTAAAAAATTATAATAACATGTATCTTTTTGAAAAATATATGAGATCAAGAAGAAATTCAAGTATTATTGTTTTAGTTTTATATATATTATTTTTCAGAGGAATATCTAACGCAGAATAGAATCAAATTATAAATCATATATAGTTTCCATTGTTAAACAAATACTATAATCCATATTGTTTAGATTTAGTACACGTCCATATTCATCTAATAATTGTATTTGTAATTTTTGTATATTTACAGGTCCAAAATATTGTCGTGGATATGTGATTAACCCTAAATTATTTTGTGAAATAATATTAAATCCATTATTTGTTACAGATATTCTAGCCAATATATTTTTATTTAAAATAGAATCAGTAAAAGATGCATAAAATCCATCATTCACATTATTATTATAATCATTTACTACTAAATAAATATAACGATGTGATAATAAATCGACTACACCTTCTGATATATATGTAGAATTATTTACATATACGCCATTACGAAAACCCATCATCCATCCTAATTTTAATGGTAGCGGTGTAGTTTTATTTTCTAACCCGTTTATATCTTTTACAAAATCCATTGAAAAATTGAACGGAACACCACTATAACTACTATTAATACCTGCAATCATTTTTCCAGTTCCAGATGATGGTGATGTAATATCGATAGTAAAAAAAATATATTTAAAATTACCTGGCGCACCAAGTAATAAATTATTAATATATTTTATAAAATCGTCAGGGCTATAATTGCCATCAGGTATGGTAATAACAAAACTACTAGAACCAATTATTAAAGTAAAATAATAATTTTCAAAAGATTTATTTATATTATAAAATGTACATGGAAAATCAATAGATGTCAATTGCATAGATACGACGTTTTTAATAATTAGTGGTAAATCATAATGATAATTTGATGATGTATATGCATAGTAATTATCACGAAATCTAGAATCGATATTTAATGTTTTACGAATAATACGATTTTTTAATGGATTCATTTTACCAGGAACAAAATTGCTCGGAAATGAGGTTAAAAATATCGTATCTTCTCTATTTTGAATAAAATGATCATCTACTTGTGTTATTGGATTCATTGTCTCATGAGTTATTTCGTATTTTTCTGTTTGCAATTGCGACTTGTATTGTCTAATTTTTTGTAAAATTTTATTTTTTGCAGTTGTAATAAATTCGATAATTTGTTTTCGTAATTCTTCAGAAATAGATGTAGAATTCAATAATTTTTTTTGCAATGTTAATTGTTTGTTATTTACATCTAATGTATCATATTTTTCAGCTAATCCAAATAGATTTTCTAACTCGGTAATGTTATAATTATTAACATCTAAATCTATATTCATTATAGTATGTTGTAAATGTTGTAAATGTTGTAAATGTTGTAAATGTTGTAAATGTTGTATATGATATATATAAATATTTTACATAATATTTATATATTGATTTCATATATTGATTTTATAAAACCAAAGTTTTGAATATTTGATCTCCATTATCTTTTATTTCTAATGTTCCTATTAATCTAGGATCTCCGTTTCCACTAGAAATTACATCCATATAACTATTATAGTCATAAATATTATATAAATTCTTTTTCATTTTACGTGATATGTATTTTTTATTTTTAATAGTAACTTCTAGACCAGACCATTCTATTTTACGTTTATTAATATTAGCCAGATTATCTACTTGATCGTCTTCAATTGATGGATGATACGAAATAACTTTATTAGATGGTTCGCCAAATTGTAAACAATGTAGATTTTCTTTTGATTTTTTAGCATAAACAATACAATCTATTGCAGTTTCTTTTATAGCATGAATTAATTGTTTATTTAAATTTTCTTTAATAGTAGCAATTTCATATAAATATTCATCACTTGTAATCGGACGATTTCTTACTAATTTACTTACATCTTTTAAATTTAATTCAATAGAATCATCACTTTCTATTTGTTTTTTTGTAAATGTCATCAAATAAATAAATACTTCTACAGTTTGTAAATCTTCCGGTAAATTTTTATGACTACAAATACGTCTAGCACGACCAATTACTTGTTCTATTCTTACTGGGTGCCAATATGGATCCATAATATGTACATATCTTGTATTGGTTAAATTAATACCTTCAGAGCCAGAAGATGTAATCATTAAAACTTTAATTATTTCACCCATACTATTGTTATTGGCAATTTCTTTTAATTCTGTAGCTATATTTTGTGGTATTTCGTTCCATTGTCCGTTGTATATTTTTCGTATAATTTCTCTCTCCATTTTGTCTTCTGTACCAGTATATAAAGCATACATAGGTTTACCCCAATCATCTTCATCAATATCTAAAACCCAACCAGTTGCAGAGTTCTTTTTAATTTTAAAACGTGCAAAACCATTTTGTTCTAAAACCATAGAAAATACTTCAATGCCTTCAAAACTACGAAATTGACTATAAACTAAATGTAATCCTGTATATTCTGGATCAATAATATTTTCTAAAATAGTAAGATATTTTGGACTATACAGTTTGAGTGCTTCAGGTGTTAAAAATTCTGATGAGTGGTTTCTTAATTCTCTCAACGTATCATTCAATCGTTTTTTATAATCCATATCACCAACTGTGTTCAATATATCATCGCCTTCAATTACACCTTCTTCTCCTTCTACTATATCAACATTTTCTACGTCTTCACCCATTTCATTCTCTCTACCTGCTTTGGCAATAGTTTCTCCAACATCCTTTTCAGTATCGTCTGATATTTTAGAAAATACCTTTGGTTTGGGTCTTCCACCAGGTAATGGAACAATAAAATTACATATAAATCGAGAGAAAATACGATATGTTGACACAGATTTAGCATTAGCACCACCTTGATTATATAATTCAGTCATATTAATGCCTCCATCGCCTGAATTCTTCTTTTTTGTTTTTGATATTTTCTCCATTTTTCTCTCTTCTTTCCTCTCATTTTCATAAATTTTAAATTGAAAATCGCTCATGGGAATTTTTACAACATGGTGATACATATCATTTTTTTCATATTTAGGTAATAATTCTTCTTGTGCACTACGAAAATAAGATGTTAAACCAATGATTCTTCTTTTAAATAATTCTACATTTTTCAACTCATTTGTTTTAGAATCAATAAATCTAATTAAAAATTTATCTAATTTATCTGGTAATGCGGTATAATTTTGTATATATATATTATTCTTTTTCACATCTACTCCATAACGTTGTAAAATATTCAAGATTCTTTTTTCAAAATCTTCGTCACTCATTGAATCTTTATAAATTACTGTATCTACTGTATTAATTAATTCAGTTACTTGATCCGTTTTATCCGTGTTTTTAATTTCAGTCGTTTTTCTCTCATCACTTACTCCAACATATTTATTTGGGTGTATATATTTATTATGAAACCCAAATGGATTTCTCGTAACGTATAATATTTTCTTCACAGGTGAATAATCTAAATAATCTAATATTTTTTCTCTAGAGAATAAATCTCTAAAATAGTCAACATCTATTTTAGTTTTATCTCCACTAGATTCAACAGTAAGTGGTATTTCCCATGTTTTAATGTAACCGCGCAAAATGTTAAACAAAATAGCAATTTCGTTTGGATAATTAACAATGGGTGTTCCTGTTAATAAAACAACACGTGCATTTCTAGCACTTAATAACATTTCATATAATTTTAAAAACATTGCACGTGGTAAATGTTCTTTATTACCATGTTTATCTACAGGAACATCCTTTTCTTTTCCTAGTTTATTAACAATTCTACTAATAAAATTATGAGCTTCATCAATGATAATTACTTTATCGTCAAAAATGTTACGTGTAAAATTATTAGTTAATTCCTTCAGTTTTGGGGTCCTTAAACCATTATAATTTAAAAATGAATATTTAACATGTATCATTTCATCAATTTGATCTTCCAAACTCTTTTTTTTAGTATAATTTTCGGCTATTTCAGTATAATTACTAGGTTTACTTACATTAACTAACCAAGCGCCTTTCTTCTTTTTAATATATTCAACTGGTAAATGTAAAATACTAGACAACGTATCTATATATTCTTGATTTTTTTCAACAGAAATCCATTCCCAGTATTGATTTCTTTTGTATAAAAAATCTCCAGCCTTTTTCAACTCTTCCATATAATTATCACGGAGAGAAGCGGGTGTCATAATCAATATTTTTTTAGCGGTTTTCATTCCTTCTGCAATCGCAATAGAACTAGCAGTTTTACCACTACCTAAACCATGATATAATAACAATCCACGATAGGGTGTATACAAATTTAAGTAATCACGAACAATTTTTTGATGAGTCAAGAGAGAAAAAGTATTTGAATTTGATGACGATCCAATATTATCACACGATATTTTGTTTTCAGCGTCTTCTTTTTCTAATTCTTGTGTATATTGTTCAAAAAGTGAATTAATAAAATTAACAAATATTTCACGGTTATTCATATAATAACTTGAAACTTTATGAACTATTGGGTTCGCAGCGGTTTCTTCATCTAATATTTTCCCAATTCTTTCAGATGTTTTCACATTCCCTATTTTAACATATTCATGTGGTTCTAAATGAATAATAGTTCCAACTTTACCCGATTTATCTATTTTAGTAGTAGTAGTTTTTCCTACTTTAGGAGTAATTCTTTCACCCTTCTCTCTTTCTCCAATATTTTCACCTTCATCTGAACCAAATATTTTTTCACGAATGTCATGTATTGTTTCTAATTCCTTTTTATCTTCTTCGATTTCTAATAATATTTTCTTTTTCATTTTTTTTGCAGACGGTTGTTCTGGTTCCTTTTTTTCAGCTGACGGTAAATCAATGACAACATTTTCATTAATAACTTCATCAATGGGTTGTGGCTGTATAACGGTTGGTTTGCTTTTAGTTTTGTCAGATATTTTAGATAATTTATTAGCCAATATTTTTTGTTTCAATGCTTTTATATCATAATTAACATCTATTTCTTGTCTTATAGTAGGCCCGATAGTTTTTGGTTTTTCAGTTTTTTCAGTTTTTTCAGTTTTTTCAGTTGGTGGAATAGTCGTATCTTGACGAATAGTAACCCGAACAATATTTCGTTCAATATCTTTTGTACTCGGTTTATTTTTTAATTCTTCTAAATAATTCATGGTGTAGGTGTATATAATATGAATTACTAGTTAATATTTATTATATTATCTAATATAATTTGATAATAAAATACAATTGAAAATACAAAAAATACAAATATAATGTTTATTTTTTTTATATTAAATTTAATCATTTTTTTGTAAATGATTATTATTATCACAAACAATAATAACATCCAATGCTTTTTTACATGCATCTTGTTCAGCTTTGCGTTTAATTTTATGTTGTCCTTCCCCTAAACGTAAGAATATTTTTTCATTTTTAGATAGATAATCTTGTATAGATTGAAATGATTTTAATTCCTCATTCGTATCTATTGATATTGCATCATTATAATTCATATTATGAATGGATTGTCCTAAACATAAAAACACACCCATTTTATAACCCAACTCTATATCATGCTCCATTTCAATGTAATGAGGCGTAACTTTGAATTCTTTTTGAATTTTAACTTGTAATAAATTTTTGTAATTATCATCATTTTGAATCAATGCAATCCAATCAATGTGCTTTTCAAATACATTTTCTACAAATTTCTGACACATTTGGAAACCTGGACCCGTCACAAATACATCAGTGAACCATTTATCTTCATCTTTAACAGATATTTTATTAAAATCTAAAAACATTGCACCTATAAATGCCTCAAAAAGGCAACCTAGTTTTTTCAAATGTGTGCGTATCTTTTTTTCTTCCGCGTGTTTTGATAATATAAACCATTTATGTAGTCCCATTTCCAATGCAATTTTACCAATCGCTTCATTTTTTACAATGGCTATTTTTTTCTCTGTCATGAATCCTTCATTCTCTTTAGGAAAACGTCGATATAAATAATATTTAGTAATAAGTTCTAAAACACCATCCCCTAAAAACTCTAAACGCTCATTGGATTTTGTTTTTAATGGCATACAATCATCTGGTCGTTCTACGATGGTAATATTTTGGGCTATATTTTCTAAATGAGGACGTTTTGTATAAGAACGATGAATAAATGCACGTTTGTATAAAGTAAGATTGTTTATTAATGGTGGAATGTTATATTTAGAAAGAATAGATTGAACCTCATTCAATGTAATCTCAATATTTAGGTTATTATATGGATTAAATACCAATTCCGTCTCATCAATTTCATTTTTTACTAAAACAATGTCGTCGTCATGTAAATTATTAGTTTTATATTCCATTTTAGTATTTATACGGTAAAATCTTTATATGATTTATTTATAGGTTTTTAAATATTAGAATCATTTTTATTATAAATAAAAAAATATTATAATAGTATATATTACAATTAAAATGGTACTAATGAACGCTGGTAAAAATGCTAGAAATGTTGCTTCTATAGTCAATCGTCCTACATGTGGTGGTGATAAAAAAGGTGGTCTAGCTCCTAGTTCTGGATTTTGGTTTTTAACCAGTAATCCTAGTATGATTGGTGCTACAAATAGTCAATTCGCATTAAAATGCATTGGTAATTATACTAGTTCATCTCAAACAGCTGTTAGAAGAGTAAGAATGGGCATGGTTTAATTGAATTGTTGTAACATCAAATTAAAACAGAGCAAAATAAAATTAATCTATTTATGAAAAAAACATTTAATGATTTTTCATAAATACTAAACATAAAATAATATGCAAAATGAATTAGTAACAACAAAAACAACAATAGAAATTTGTATAGATAATCGTGAACAAAGTTTACATAAACAAATTCAATATTATTTAGAATCATTGGATGTATTTAGCAATCAAAAACAAAAAATATCAATAAATATATCCGTTAAAGCACTTTCTCTCGGAGATGTCATTATAAAAGTGATTTCGGGATCAGAAAATGGTAGTGTAACAGAAAAAGAAGAGTTAATTATAGAGAGGAAATCTATTTCAGATTTATTATCGAGCATAAAAGACGGCCGTTATGAAGAACAAAGCTTTCGTTTAAATGGGAGTAATGTACATAATCATAATATTATGTATTTAGTTGAAGGAAATGTATCATCCAATACATCATCGAGTAGTCATTATTATAAACAATCCTATAAATCAAATAACACCGATAAATTTACAGTTTATTCTGCCATTTTTTCATTAAATTACTATAAAGGTTTTTCGGTAATAAGAACATTTAATTTAGAAGAATCCGCATTATATATATGTAATTGTGCAAATAAATTAAGAAAAGGGTTAATGGATAAAAAGAGTGCATATTATGCAAATAAAAATAGTATTGAAAATATATCAGATTCTGTATTGGAAAATAAAATAGAAATTGAATTTAGTGAGGAAAGTGAGATAATGCAATCCAATACCGCAACCACGAACATTAATACAATTTTTAATAATAACATATCATCACAATATACTCAAGTAGTAAAAAAAGTGAAGAAAGATAATATTACTCCTGACAACATTGGAGAGATAATGTTATGTCAAATTCCAGGAATTAGTTCCATTACTGCGATAGTTATAATGAATAAATTTAAAACAATAGATAATTTAATTCAAAATATTAAGGAAAATGGCATTGAATGTCTTAAAGAAATAACATATACTAATAATGATAAAACAAGAAAAATATCAAAATCATCTATAGATAATATTTTAAAATTTTTAGGAAGCTAATATATAATGGGAAATATACTAACTGCATGCACTAGTAAAAAACACTATGTAAATATGCCAGATAAATTAGAAGAAATAGTTGTAAAACCACCTGACGTCAATGTGGATAAAAATGATGTAAAAATTAAAAGTGATCAAACAAATGTTGAAGAAAATGTTGAAGAAAAGATGTATGAAAAATAATTTAATGAAAATACAACAAACATAACGAAAATAAATATTTTAATAATATAAGTATTATAGTAATAAAATGAATAATGATTTTTTAAAGACAATAGGATTAATGATAGTTATAGCAATAGTTGTTTATGTTTCATTTAGTATGATGAACAAATATTTGCCAGCTATGAAAGATAAATTGAGTAGTATAGAAGGTTTAACTACTATGAAAGAAAGTTTAGGAACATCATCAAATGGTGTAGCTGGAAATGCTGCTACTTATTCAAAAAAATTAGAAACTCATACTACCAAAATGATAGATTCAATGTTAATTCCAAAATATAGAAGTGATTACGAACAGATTTTGCTTCATTTAGAAAATTTTCATAATGCTAGTTTATTAAATAAATTTTTAAATTACAATTTAAGTGATCCAAATAAATCAAACGAAGAGTTGAGTAAAATTGTAAAACATCACGACAGTGTAGTGCAATCATTGAATAATGCAATGAAATTTTTAGATAGTCAATAATTTAGATAATGTGCGTTTAAATAATTATGAATTTTTGGAAATAAATAAAATATTGTAATAGTATATAATTATGCCAAACGGTTTTTCAGGTACAGGAGGTTTTCATAACAACAGAAAAGCTTCATCGTTTTACAGTACGCCATTATCAAATGAACGTTTTTTAAATAGATTAAATAATAAAGAAAAATCTGCTTTATCTTATTTCATATTATCAAGTGGCAATAGTCAATCATCGAGAACTAATAAATTTATAATTAAGAAATAAACTCAATGGACCTTGTTATATGTTTTTTTTACATATGAATTCTTATATAAATTTATATGTAAACATTGATTTTATTATATGAAATCATCATTAATGGATAATATATATATAATGACCATATATGTTTATTTAATAATCGAAATTCACAAACAGAAATTCTAGTTTCAATACCATTATCATTTTTTATAATTGATTCGCCGTAATAATTACCATATATTGATGAAAATTCATCATACATGGAAAAATCGCGCATTTTTTGTTTAATTATCCCACGTTTTTGTAATATATTATAACGATAATCATCTTTAGGAATTACACTTACTAATTTTCCTTTGCGAATAATAAAATGTTTATCATATGATAATATATTGTTTATAATATCATCTGATAATTTGAGTATGTTTGTGTGTTGCAACATTTATATTTAACTACATAAAATATATTTAAATATATCTAATAAATATATCTAAAGGAAAATGCAATCGATAAAAATTATAATGGAAAATAATCAAATATCATTCATAAAAGCAGACGATAATAAAATAATAAATGAAAAATTCATAAGATGGGTAAAGAAAATGGATGAATGTTTAGAAGTTTGTCAAAAATTTACGGGTTGTGAGATAGGAAAAGATACACATAAAATATGCAAACTAAATAATCCAGATAGTTATAATAAACTAAATATACATTTTATTGAATAATTAACTGCTGTCACCAACATATACTTTAACTTGATTAGCATTATAATAACCGTCATTTATTAATTTTTGAGTATACGCTTGACCACCCCAATTAGGATCCATTGGATCAGGACTTACAGGTTGCATTTCTTGTCCATAATTCATTACATCTAATGGTGTAGTAGTTCCAATGTAATATGATGTAGGATCATAACTAGGATATGAATTTATATTGTACGGACGATCACTTTGTGTTGCATCTACCAATAATGTTGGATTTGGTAGAGAAGGTAAAGGAATACCATCAATTGATGTGGATGGTATATCTCCAACAGTAGGAACAGATGAAATTGATGTTAATGGAACCCCTAAATTAGTATTTGGTTTTGCCGTATTACTACTAGCAGTAGTAGTATTAGGAGGTATGCCTCCTTGTAAATTAGTAACTGATGGTCTTACTTTATATACACTATTTCCTTGTGCGTCTAATGTTTGTTGTAAATATAAAACAGGACAATTAATATTTTGACTTCGTTGCCATTCTATAAATTCAACATAATCTTCTAAATTATTAAATACAATAGGGTTTACACCAGGTACTTTTATAACTCTTGAATTATACAAATAATATTTACTACCTTCTTGCACTAGTATATCAGGACAACCATTTCCGTTATTTTTGCTGCTATTTTTTCCATTATTGTTACTATTAGTATTATTTTCCATACCCTCATAACTAGATTCCTGTATTATATAATTATGTTTAATATAAAAGTATAATCCTGCTAAAAAAAGAATAATTATTAATAAAACTGCTGTTGACATATATTTTAGTAGTAATTTTTATATAATATAAATTAATTTATAATGTATATATTAGATTGTGATAAAATAAAATATATTGATATATTTTATTGTATTGATAATATATATAATATATATAATATATTCGTATTTTTAAACATAATATAAATGTTTGTAGCAAATTCAAGTGAAGAAAAAGAAGATTATACTCAAGATGAATTAATTCAAATGTTAAAAGAAGGACATAAAAAAGGGCAGCATTGTTTTGTTTTAATATATTTAGTTGGTTGTGGGCCATGTAATATGACTAAACCAGGATGGAAAAAAGTTGCACGTGAATATAATTATCATGATGATAATAAAGGCATAGTAATGGTGCATATTGATCAAACCAATTTAGATAAAATAAATCCAATAGTAGGTAATTATAATATTTCTGGGTTTCCTACAATATTATATGTTCATAAAAATAAAGTAATTCCATATGAAAATAGCAATATTAAAAATAAAAATAGAACTGCAGAATCATTTAAAGAATGGATAAATTCCTATCTTGGTAATGGTAATAGTCAATCCAATTCTCATAGTACACGTTCAAGTTCCCGTTCAAAATCGAACAATAAATTAAATTTTATGAGTGAATTTATGTCAAATAATAAATCACGGTCCAGTTCCAAGTCACATTCGAATTCTAGGAACACTAGAAAAAAAACACAAATGGGAGGTAAATGGTCATTAAAATATAAAAAAAGTATAAATTGTAAAAGACCAAAGGGTTTCTCTCAAAAACAACATTGTAAATATGGAAGACGTAAATAAAATGTATATTATGTAAAATTTTCTTTTGCATACCCAATAACAGCACATGCAATTCTTTTTCCAGCATGTCCTGTTGTAAGACTATCTTCAAAATTACCTAAACCACAATCATCTGGTTTTGCGTGTATTATTAAACCTCTACCAATTATATTAGCACTAGAACCACGTAATTTAATTACATCGTCTATCATAATATAATTACATTTACCTAACGAATTTGTTTGTAAATTACCTAAATCGCCAACATGTCTCTCTTTTGCACCAGGACACCCATGTTTTTTTCCATATGGATTAAAATGCGCACACATGCTTTCACATTTATCGGTTAAATCACCAGATTCGTGAACATGAAATCCGTGAAGTGCATTTTTTCCGAGCCCTTCTAAACTAATTTTTATATGTACCATGTTACTATTTGGATCCGGATCTTCCATAAAATGAACTGTTCCTCTTATTCTAGGACCATTAAAAACAGCAACAGCAGAAATAGGATTAAATTTTTTTGTCATTGCAGTTGTTTTAACTTTTCTTTTTATATTGTTTTATATTGTTTTGTTATATTGTTTATAACTATTACAAACAAAAAGTTTAAATAAAAATTGAATTAAATATAACTAATGTATTAATAGTAATAATTAAAATACAACAATTAACCACCACTATTATTAACCACCACTATTTATTATAAATAAAATGGAATACATTTTTCGCTTATTAGATTTTAATGTTTATAACAAACCATATGCTGTTACTAATTATGAAGAAGAGATAAGTGGTGGAGATGATAATATTGGATATGAAAAACCAATGATAAATAAATATGTAGATCAAAATAAATTCTTTATTCAAATGTTTGGATTAGATGAAAGTGGAAAAACATGTTCTATAATTGTAGAAAATTTTAAGCCATTCTTTTATGTAAAAGTAGGAGATAATTGGTCTATTGCAAATAAAACAGCATTTTTAAAACACATTCAGGCTAAAATGGGTAAATATTATGAAGATTCAATAGTAGAATGTAAATTAATAAAACGAAAAAAATTATATGGTTTTGATGGTGGTAAAGAATACAAGTTTATAAAATTTAGTTTTCATAATATAAATGCATTAAATAAAGCAAAAAATATATGGTATACACCCTATGCAAATTCTAGTAATAAAATAAGCACTGATGATCAACATAAATTATTAAAAAATGGCTATATATTTTTGAACACCGAAACATATTTATATGAGGCGAATATTCCACCAATATTACGGTTCTTTCATATTCAAAATATTAGTCCTTCTGGTTGGATTGCAATGCCTAAAAAGAAAACAATTTTAATTAAATCAAACCGTAAATCAACAACATGTGATTATGAGTTTATGATTAATTACAATGATATTATACCTTTAAATCATAAAGAAACAATGGTTCCTTATAAAATATGTAGTTTTGATATAGAAGCAAGCAGTAGTCATGGCGATTTTCCAATTCCAATAAAAACATATAAAAAATTAGCTATAAACATAATTGAATATTTTGAAAAGTATCAAAAAAATGAAAATATGTGTAAATTATTAAATAATGAAACATTGCATACAATATTAAAGAATATAATATTATTAGCGTTTGGTTATGATATGGATGTTGACCACACCGTTATAGATATATCTCAATTTTATGATTTAAATAGTATAGAACGTGTATATCCGATTATTCCACCAAAATCAAAAGATTTATTAATGCCATTAATAAATAAATGGTTGACTATGCCTGTAAGAAATATATTTGCAGATAATACAGAAAATATAACTGAACAAATGAATATTGAAAATATGTTTGAAAAAGTTCATACAGAAATGAATTCAAAAGACGACGATGATGACGATCATGTTGAAGACGATAAAAATGATAAAAATGATAATGTAGAGAATAAATATGGTTTCATAGATGTAAATGAAGTAAGCGCTACAAAGAAAAAACCAAAAATACAAATACAAAATTATAATCAAACGCATACTATAGTGGATATTATAAAGGAATTTATAAATTTTGGAAATGAAAATGTGGTTGAATCAACAGAAAGTGAAGATAGTGATACAAAAACAGCAAAAAAATCAACAAAAAAGACAGAATCTAAATCAACGACTAAAAGTAAAAATAGAGATATATTATTACAAGAATTAACCATATCATTAAAAACATTTCCGAAATTAGAAGGCGATAAAATTACATTTATAGGTTCGACATTTTTAAAATATGGTGAAAAGGAACCATATATGAATCATTGTGTTGTTTTAAATAGTTGCGATGATTTGCCATTTAATAATAGTATAATTGAATCATATAAAACTGAAAAAGATGTATTATTAGCGTGGAAAGAATTAATTCAAAAAGAAAATCCAGATATAATTATTGGTTATAATATATTTGGTTTTGATTATGAGTTTATGTTTAGAAGAGCAGAGGAAAATAATTGTGTAGAAGAGTTTTTACAATTATCAAGAAATAAAAATGAAATTTGTGGTGATAAAATTAAATTTCGTGATAATAATAATGTTTGGCATGAATTAGATAAATATAAAATAGAAGAAAGCAGTTTACAAATTGCAAGTGGACAACATGATTTAAGATATATTAAAATGAATGGTCGTCTTCAAATTGATTTATATAATTATTTTAGAAGAGAAGAAAATTTGACGAGTTATAAATTAGATTATGTGGCTGGTCATTTTATTGGAGATTTTGTAAAAAAAATTCACAATTCAAAAGTTGATGATGTGAATGCGAATCCGGATCCGAAACTTAAACCAATAATTGTACATTCTGGTAATTTGACTGGATTACAAGAAGGTAGTTTCATTCATTTTGAAGAAATAGGACATTCAACTGAATATTTCGATAGTGGTTCTAAATTTAAAGTAGTGCACGTAGATAAAGTGAATAACACGTTTCATATAGTTTTTCCTGAAAGTTATACAAAGGATGTTTGTAGTTCGTTAGATTTCAATAAAAAAATCCGTTGGTGTTTAGCAAAAGATGATGTTACGCCAAAGGATATTTTTAGAATGACAAATGGTAATGATGCTGATCGTGCAATTATTGCAAAATACTGTATTCAAGATTGTAACTTGGTTCATTATTTAATGAATAAAGTAGATATAATGACTGGGTTTTCAGAAATGTCAAAAATTTGTAGTGTACCTATTCATTTCCTCGTATCAAGAGGTCAAGGAATAAAATTAACTAGTTATATTGCAAAAAAATGTAGAGAAAAAAACACGTTAATGCCTGTTATTGAAAAAGGCAATTCAGATGAAGGTTATGAAGGTGCTATTGTTTTAGACCCAAAATGTGATTTATATTTAGATAATCCAGTTGCATGTGTTGATTATGCATCTTTATATCCATCGTCTATGATTAGTGAAAATTTATCACATGACAGTAAAGTTTGGACAAGAGAATATGATTTAGATGGTAATTTAATTAAAGAAACTGGAGAGAAAGAAACACGTATCAATGAAAACGGTGTGGAAGAAGAATATTTTATATACGATAATTTGCCTAATTATAATTACGTGGATGTAAAATATGATACGTATAAATATGTAAGAAAAACTGCAAAATCCGCTGCGGAAAAAGTAAAGTCAGGATATAAATGTTGCAGATTTGCACAATCGGTTAATCGCAATGAACGAGCAATCATGCCTTCTATTTTAGAGGAATTATTAGCATCTAGAAAAGCAACCAGAAAATTGATTCCTAATGAAAAAGATGAATTCATGAAAAATGTATTGGATAAAAGACAATTGGGCTACAAGTTGACAGCAAATTCGTTATATGGACAATGTGGTGCAAAAACAAGTACGTTTTATGAAAAAGATGTTGCTGCATCGACTACTGCTACTGGACGTTTATTATTGACATATGCAAAACGTGTAATTGAAGAATGTTATGGCGATGCGATATGTAATACTATCGAGCATGGTCCAGTTTTAACAAAAGCTGAATACATATATGGCGACAGTGTATCAAATTATACACCCGTTTATGTAAAAATCAATGATAAAATCGATATATGCACAATTGAACAATTGGCTGAAAAATATGGTAATAATTTATGGGTTAAATGTAGTGAACCTGGTAAACAAGAAAAAGAATTTTGTGAATTAGAAGGACTAGAAACATGGAGTGAAAAAGGTTGGACTAAATTATATAGAGTAATTAGACATATATTAGCACCTCATAAAAAAATGATTAGAATTTTAACACATACAGGTTGTGTTGATGTTACTGATGATCATTCTTTATTAGATATATTTGCTAATGCTATTACACCAAACGATATTGGAATAGGAACTCCTCTTCTACATAACATATTAAATGATGTTTGTATTGACAATCCATATAAATCATATGATTCTATTTATATTATTCATTATTGTCATGATTTTGTCGATACGGCAAAATATATTAATTATCTAAATAGTAAAAACCATTATGATTATTACATTTCATCAGGAAAAGATAATTCTATTATTATAACACTTGATAAGTTGAAAACAGTCAATAAAAATATTATTACAGAAATGCATGAAATTGAATATGATGGTTATGTTTATGATTTAACCACTGAAAATCATCATTTTGCAGCAGGGGTAGGAAACTTAATAGTTCACAACACTGATTCTGTATTCTTTACGTTTAATCTGCAAACACCTGACGGTGAACCTATTCGTGGCAAAAAAGCATTAGATATTACTATTGAATTAGCACAAGAAGCAGGTCATTTAGCATCCACATTTTTAAAAGGACCACATGATTTAGAATATGAAAAAACATTTATGCCATTCTGTTTATTATCTAAAAAACGTTATGTAGGTATGTTATATGAAACCGATTCTAATAAATGTAAAAGAAAAGAAATGGGTATAGTATTAAAAAGAAGAGACAATGCGCCTATTGTAAAAGATGTATATGGTGGTATAATTGACATATTAATGAAAGAAAAAGATATACAAAAATCCATAATGTTTTTAAAAACATGTTTAAAAGATATAGTAGAAGAGAAATACCCGATGGAAAAATTAATCATAACAAAATCTTTGCGTTCAGGATATAAAAATCCACAACAGATTGCACATAAGGTTTTAGCAGATCGTATTATGGCACGAGATCCAGGTAATAAAATAGGTTCAGGTGATAGAATACCGTTTGTATATATAAAACATCCTAGTTTAGATATTCAACAAAAAATTGAAAATCTAGAGGAATCAACTCAAGAAATAACGGAAACTACAACAGAAACAAAAAAAGGACGACGTAAATTACCAGCAAAACAAAAACCACCACCAAAACTAAAAAAAATAAAAGTACCAAAATTAAAATTGCTACAAGGTGATAAAATAGAAACACCAAAATATATTTTGGAAAAAAAATTAAACATAGATTATGGTTTTTACATTACCAATCAAATTATGAAACCAGTTCAACAGGTGTTTGCGTTGGTGTTAGAAAAAATATGGAGAATGCAACATAAAGAATTAAAAATACAAAACTTCAAAAAAGAGGTAGATGAATTAAAAAAATTATATGATAATGATGTTACAAATGAAAAATATTTGGCGAAATTAGAGCAAATGAAAAATAAAGAAGTTAAGGTACTATTGTTTGACGAATTTTTACAATAAATATTTTCAAACAAATATAAATATTTGAAAATATTATTTATATGATTTTTACATAGTTACAATATAATTCAACACATTTTTTTATTATTGAATATATTCATTAAATAGTCAAAAAATGAATTCATTTTTGTTTTAATGGTTGAATTAGTTGATTCGACTGTTTTTTCTTTTACTGGTGCTTCAAATACAAATTTCTTGATTATCACTTGATCTTCTACTTGATCTTGCTCTACAACTCTCTCAATTACTTCTTCTTCTTCTACTTGTTCTTTTACTTGTTCTTCTACTTGATCTTCTAGTTGATCTTCTAGTTGATCTTGCTCTACAACTCTCTCAATTACTTCTTCTTCTTCTACTTGTTCTTTTACTTGTTCTTCTAGTTGATCTTGCTCTACAACTCTCTCAATTACTTCTTCTTCTAGTTGTTCTTCTACCTCTTCTACTTCTTCTTTTAGTTGATCTTCTAGTTGATCTTGCTCTACAACTCTCTCAATTACTTCTTCTACTTCTTCTTCTTCTACTTGTTCTTTTACTTCTTCTTCTACTTGTTCTTCTACTTGATCTTGCTCTACAATTCTCTCAATTACTTCTTCATAAATAAATTGTTCAGGTTCAGGTTCAGGTTCAGATTCAGATTCAAATTCATCAATAAGTTCTTTTTTTACATATTCATAAATTATAGGTTTTTTCACAATCTGATTGTCAATTATCATTTTATCTTTTATTGGTTCTTCATCTTCAACCGTTTCAATAACTTCTTCATAAATAAATTCTTCAACTGCTTCTAGTTTTACAGATTCGTCTAAAATAGTTTCATTTGTTGACATGATAGTTATTATTATTATATATTTATATTATTTAAATCAAACATAATTTTTTGTATAATACCTCCAGATTCGTTCATGTCTTGTATAGTATTGGATAATAATTCACTAAATGTGGATCCATCACATCCAATAAAAATATTATTACAAAATTTACCAATTATTAAATCTATAATCGCATTTAATTCACGTCCATTCTGATTTACATTAAATTTTTTATCTATGAACATAATATTATAATTATTTGATTGCATGTAGTCAACTACGTCATTTTTTGTTTGACCAGTTAAAATAAGTGTAACGTCTTCTTTACTTATATTACTGCTTATTAAATTGATATATTTATCAGTTAATGTTTTTTTAAATGTAATTTTGTTCATATTATTTTGATTGGACCAATGTTGTATACCATCGTCTTCAATCCTTAAATGTATTACATTTACAGATTTAGTTTTAAAATCTGGTATTTTTTCATTAATAAAACGTATAGCGTAATATGCTAAATGTTTACTAAAATATATATTTTGATATATTTCATTTATAAATGCTAATAATTTTTCATTGTTTTGTTTTTTTGCTACATTAATAATATCCCATGATATAGGTCGAAATGCATTATTATTTATGTTAAATCCATCTACAACATTAATTTTATATTTTTTCAAATATTTATTTAATAATCCCAAATCAAACACTTGCGAAATAGAACAATAACTGCTACTATTAATTTCTGTTAAAAATTTATCAACTACTAATAGCTCTTTTTTCAGTTTTATACAATGAAGAATACCAGATACAAAAGATAATAATTGATTACATAAACCATTGTATGGCTCTCTTGCTAATCTTAAAAATAAAACATTGGACATTTTTAAATAATAATAAGATATTTATATTATTATTTATAATATAAAAAATATATTTAAACGATATTTCTAGAGTTATTATTTCTATTTGTATTATTTATGATAGTTTCAAATAATAAAATATTATTTGATGGATCAAATAATAATCTACTATTTCCATTTTCTGTAAATGTGTTAGTATTTTGATCTAATAATTCATTTATTGCATCTATTGTTGCACTAGATAAACTATTAGAAATATTATTTGTTTCCATGAACAAAGGAGGTGTAAATGTTCTACGCGGATTTCTTCTTGTTCTAGTTTCTTGTCCAGTATTTAAAGGTACCTCTGTTTCTCTTAATTCAGGTGCATCATTAGCTTCTATGTTTTCAGTCGATGATAAATTATTTATAATATAATCACGAATATCATACCTACACATAGGACACCGAACATTTCTTTGAAACCATGTATTTAATTGACGTGTATTAAAATTATGACCACAATGTATTATTTGTGTTACTATATCAGAATTTTGAAATGACTCTAATGAAATTGGACAACTATTATTAATAGGATTTTCTATATCACCAAATTGTATTTCTCTTGTAGCATTTGTTATTTGTTGTCTAGTAGGTATAATAGGAACATTTGAGTTAAAATTTATCATATTCATAAAAGTATTCATCAAGTCATTTGATGAAATAGATGGATTATTCGGAACATTATTATTTCTAGTATTTGTATTTAATGTTTGTACGTTTTCTATAATATAAGGAAGACCATTAATATATATTCTGTTATTTGTATTTGTATTTGGAGGTACATTTGGTCTTATATTTGGTCTTATATTTGGTATTATATTTGTATTATTCATGTTTTGATTATATGTTCTATCATAATCTTGATTGAATCTTAATATATTCCATATATTATTAATATCAATTCTCATTGATTGTAATAAACTATTTTGATTATGAATTTCATTATATAATTGGAATAATGTGTCTTCTTCTCTATTATAAAAATCATTAATTATATTTCTGTAACTATTTTGATAGTTATTTCGATAGTTATTTCGATAATTATTTCTATTGTTATAATGGAAATTATTTCGGTTATTATATCTGTAATTGTTATTATTGTAATTATTTCTATTATTTATACTATCTGTTAAATTGGTATAACTATTACGTGATCCAATATATGATGTGCTATAATTTACATTAGGTCTATTTGGTGTATTTGGTGTATTTGGTCTATTTGGTGTATTTGTTCTGGGTGTAGTTGGTCTAGATGTATTATTTGTATTTCCATTATCTAAATTCAATTCTAAATCAAAAATTGTAGTATTTTCATATTCATCACTATTGTTTTCTATATCCATAATTATTTGTTAAATAATTTGTATATAATTTGTATATAATTTGTATATAATACTATTATAATATATTTACATATATCTAAATAATAAATATATGTAAATATATTATTTATATCTATGTGTTTTATACATTTTTTTATGTAATTTCTTATTTTTTTTACTATAAATTTTACGTTTTTTGTATATGTTTTTACGAGTTCTTTTACCGCCAAGCCAAATATTGGCACTATTAGATTCAATGTCATTTATATTATAAGCATATAGTAATTTTGATAATTTATCATCTGGAATATATACAGATGGTGTATTACACGAATAATCTAATAAATTTATTATACAATCATTTGATATAATGGTTTTAATTAAATGTACAAAATAACTCAATTTAACAGCTGTTATAATTTTTTTTGATTTATCAATAGTTAATTTCCAATTGTTTAAAATTCTATAAAACTCTTCTTGTATCTCTTTTATTTTATTATCTTTTTTTGGTTGTGATAAACTAGCATCTTTATTAATTTCATTTTCCATAGTAATATACTCTTTTACAGGCAATGATGTTGATATATTTTCTATATCTGGTAAAGCATTTTTTTTTTGAAACATAATTGAAAGTTCTTTTAAATTTTCTATATGTAATAAACTAATCATTTTATCTTTATTGGACAATGGAAATTCTAGTTTTTTTCCTTTGTGAATTGACACTAAATATACACCATCAGGTGTAATATAACCATTGAGATTAATAAAATTTAAAAACCCTTGTGAATCGCCAATTGCTATTGATTTATCAAATGTTATATTAGGAACAAACATATTATTATTTATATTTTCCATCAATTTATACGTTGAAATATCATCACCTATATCAGTTACAAACTGTTTTTTGTGTTGATTAATTGTCTTTATATTTTTAATTATATTTGTATTATAATTATTGAAACCACCTGCAGCACAAGATAAACGTACATTTTCAAACCAATTGGATGTTTCAGCTGTTAAATCAGTTTCAATAACTGATCCATGAGTCTGTATTAAAATTGTTACGATTAACCTTTCGTTGTTACTCATATATGATGTTTATATATATATAAATATTAAATAATAATAATAATAAAGACATTTTTATATTATTTATAAACTATGATTCATAATATTAATTATGAAAAATATAAAGATAAAGGATTATCTGGGTTATGTAATTTAGGTAATACATGTTTTATTAATTCATGTATGCAAGTATTATCGCATACATATGAATTAAATGATTTTTTAGAATCAGAGAAATACAAAGAAAAAATAAACAATAAACATGAAAGCGCTTTATTAATTGAATGGGACAATTTAAGAAAAATAATGTGGAAAGATAATTGTGTAATATCTCCTGGTAAATTTATTACTACAATACAAAATATAGCAAAATTAAAAAAAATGGATATATTTACTGGTTTCGCTCAAAACGATGTTTCAGAATTTTTATTATTTATTGTAGATTGTTTTCATAGTGCTATATCTAGAGAAGTTAAAATGACTATTAATGGCACACCAGAAAATGAAAAAGACCAAATAGCTGTATTATGTTTTAATATGATAGAAAAAATGTATAAAAACGAATATTCTGAAGTTTGGAATATATTTTATGCTATTCATATTTCTCAAATACGATGTTTAGAAACAAATAAAATATTAAATAATGCACCAGAACCTTTTTTTATTATAAATTTACCTATTCCTGAAAATAATAAAAATCCATCTTTATATGATTGTTTTGATTTGTATGTAAAAGAAGAAATATTAGAGGGTCCTAATGCATGGTATAATGAAAATACACAAAAATATGAAAATGTAACAAGACAAATATTATTTTGGAGTTTTCCCAATATTTTAGTAATAGATTTAAAACGTTTTTTTTCAAATAATAACAAAAATCAAAAATTAGTTACTATTCCTATAGATAATTTAGATTTATCAAAATATGTAATAGGATACAAAAAAGAGAATTATGTTTATGATTTATATGGAATATGTAATCATAGTGGAAGTGTACATGGTGGTCATTATACAGCTTATGTAAAAAATGCAAATAATAGATGGTATAGTTTTAATGATACAAATGTTTCAGAAATAAATAGTAATATGTTAATTACTACAAAAGCATATTGTCTTTTTTATAGAAAAAAAATAATTCAATAATGTATATACATATTATAAATAATATAAAATATCTATAATAATGATTGAACAAGTTAATATAACCTCATCTAGTACAACCACGCCTACTACAACATCAACAAGCACATCTACATCAGCACCATCTACAACATCAACAAGCACATCTACACCAGCACCATCTACAACATCAACAAGCACATCTACACCAGCACCATCTACAACATCTTCTACAACATCAACTCCATCAATATATGATACAAATAATAATGATATTTATAATTTTCCTTTATTGCATGGTGGTAGTGGTACTGTGACAAATTTTTTTAAAAATTTTAAATTAACACCCGGTGTATTAATTATATTTTTAGTAGTAGTTGTAATATTTGTATTTATATTTTCATCTTTAGGAAAAAGTGGATCAAGTGAAAGTACATCCAATAGTACATCCAATAGTACATCCAATAGTTCATGGTTTGGAACAAAACCAACAGATTCGGAAAATGGCGGTGGTAAATCACATATCATAAGAATTATTATCATTGTTCTAATAGTTATAGTATTATCAGTACTATACAGATATTTTGAAGGAAGTAGTATAATAGGTAGTATAAAAAAATTATTTACTAAATCACCACAAGTAAGTGTTACAGCAACAAAACCACCTCCACCACCCCCACCATCACAGTCTAGTAATAATGTTCCAGAAATAAAATTATATAAAGAGGTATTTAATATTCCAGGAAATAATTACACTTATTCTGAAGCAGAGTCTATATGTAGTGCATATGGTGCAAAATTAGCTACATATGAAGAATTAGAAGAATCATATAATAGAGGTGGAGAATGGTGTAATTATGGTTGGTCTGAAAGCCAAATGGCATTATTTCCTACACAGAAAAAAACTTATAATAAATTACAATCAATAAAAGGTCATGAACACGATTGTGGAAGACCTGGTATTAATGGTGGATATATTGCTAATCCTAATGTGCGTTTCGGTATTAATTGTTATGGACATAAACCAAAAAGAACTGAAATAGAAAAAGAATTAATGGAGAATACAAATCCATATCCATTAACAAAAGAAGAATTAATTATGGAGAAACAAGTAGATTATTGGAAATCTCAATTGCCTAATATTATTGTTTCACCATTTAATAGTAATAGATGGAGTAAAATTTAATATTTATGATTATTACAACTTTTATCATTTAGAAGTAGACATATTTTTCTCATTTTTATGACATAAATGACATTTGAATGTAAATTTTGTATATTTATGTTCTTCTAAAAATGCTATTATAATTTCTTTCATAATAATAGGTTTTGTCGTATCACTCCAAACTTTTTCTAATGCTCTTTTTATCAATAATGGTCTTTCTTCACCTATTCCATGACACCTTTCTGTAGATGTACCATTACAATCACCACAAGGAAATTGCTTAATATATGAATAAGTAAATGTATTTCTTACTAAATTTGTGAATACATTTGAAGCATAATCTTTTATAAAATCTTCATGAGATGTGTCAATTATTTTTGTCTTCCATTTATTACTTTTTTTAATATCATTTATTCTTTTATCAATATATTTGCTGTGAATATTTAGTTCCATCATTATAAATTATATCATATCTAAATATAATTTATAAATAAATCAATTTTATAACTAATAGTTATACATGATAATATATATTTTATATGTCCCTATACATTTTTTACACTTTTATTATTGACGGTTGTTTTTGATTTTGGTTTATTTTTAACGGTTTGATTTTTTTTGTTACGAACATTTCCACTTTTCTCATTTTTTACACTTACCATATTTAACAATTCGTCATAAATTGCATCAGATATTTCATTATTGTCTTCTATATCATTTTCTTTTTTAAATTTACCTAAACTAGAATTGACCATTTTCTCTTTTTTATAAAATAAACCTAATGGAACAACTATGCTTTTAAAATTCACATCCGAATTAAAATTTATTACGTTACATGATTTATCTTTTTTATTATTCTCTTCATCACTGTCACTGTCACTGACACTATGGTCGATGTCATTCTTGCTATGTTTACCACCCAAAATATTTAATGTTGTAATAGGAGAAATTCCATTTTCGTTCATATTTTTTAAAAAATAAGAATTTATACAAAATCCACCACCAGTAATTTTACCACCTGAATTCTTTGAAAAAATGAGATCGTCAGCTTTCATAATTGGTTCTATACTACACATTATGATATAAACAATAAATATATTTATATTATAAATATATTTTTATATTTGTTACACACAAGATAAAAAAGATAAAAACTAATTTGTTGTGTAATAACGTTTTAATTCAGTAGTAGTTTTTGTTTCTCTCCTCTTCTTCAGATATTCTAGTATTTTTTTAACTTGCTCATCATTTTTTATTATTTCAGATAAACACTTTTCTATATAACTAAATGTTAATGGAGAAGTTGTATTCGTATCTACTAATTTTAATTTACCGTCTGTAATATTAATTACTGAATTTGCAGACAATACACCACTATTTGTAATAGTCTGTAATAATTCAGATTTTTTCTCTCTAATCTCTTTTGTTTTCTCCTGTATCTGTTTATATTGATTATCTAATAATACCCACTGTTGGATTTGTTTTTCAATATTTTTATCCATATTTTATATACAAAAATTATATTTATTTTATTTATTTATTATATTATTTATATCTTATCTTATAAATTAAGATATAAATCGATTCGATATTATTATGAAATATTTATTTTCTGTATCTCTTGGTCATTTTACCTTTACGCATTCTCTTATTCATTCTTGAATTATTTCTAGGTCCATAATATTGTTGTAATCCTAATAAAACCAATGGAGCAATAGCGTCACCAATCATTTTATTCCAAACACCACCAGATTGCTTTTGACCACCAGCCTGTTCAATTAAATTCTGACCATTTTTTGCAGCAGTCATAATATTTTGGTTAATATGTGATTGATCAATTGCACCACTTCTAAATAAAGAGTCAACATTTGTATTTGAAGATACGGATCCCATAGCATTATATGATGGTCCTAATGTTGAATTATTTGATGTAGTTGAAGTGGTTTGTGTTGAAGGTGACCAAGTAGCAGGTGATAATGAAAAATTACCACCTCTGTGTCCGTATTTTCTATGTCTTCTTGAACTATGTTTTCTATGTCTTTTGCTATGAGCCATTTTTATTTATATATTATACTTATAAAAAATTATTATGTATTCTTAAAAACAAATGATTTACTACGAACTAAATACAACAATAATATTATATTTATTAAAATAATTAATAAATTTATAAATATTAACAATAAACCAATATACATATAAGGCGTCATAATACTTATTACTACATCCATAATAGGCGTTAAAAATGTTTTTATTTCTTTTTTAATATCATCTCTTTTTAAAAGTGCTAAACATTGATTAACCAATGAATCTTTCATGATAAATTGATTTAATATTTTTTTTTTATATATTTTGCGTGTCAATATAATATAATTTTTCTATAGAACCAATAAGTATATATTTAAAGACATTTATCTAAATTTTATTACTACATGGAAAATATTTTTGAACCGAATGAAGAATTTAATTTTAAAAATATTACTTTAGCACAACCAACTGCTATACAAGGAGGTGCTTATTTTACAAAATTATTGTATAACAATAAATCACTTTACATACAATGTCCTAAATGTGTTTCTAAACAAGGTATTACTAAAAATGGTAAAAAAATGTATATTGATCTATTATTTAATCAGAGTGATGAATCCATAATTCAATGGTTTATTAATTTAGAAAATATATGCCAAAAACGTATATTTGAAAAATCAAATGATTGGTTTCAGAATCCACTAGAAATAACAGACATAGAATCAGCATTTAATAGTCCCATTAAAGTATATAAATCATGTAAATATTATTTGTTAAGAAGTAATGTTAAAACTAATTATTTAAATGGTAATCCTATCATAAAGATATTTAACGAAAATGAAGAAAATCTAAATATAGATGACATTAATGCGGAAACTAATTTAATATCTATTTTAGAAATTCAAGGTATTAAATTTACTACTCGCAACTTTCAAATTGAAATAGAAGCGAAACAGATTATGACTATGAACGTGGATATTATTTTTGAGAATTGTTTAATCAAAAAAAATAGTACCAACTATAGTTTACATGAAAATGCTTTACGTGACGATAAAAACGATGATATAATCGATGTTACAAATGATATGACAAATAATATTACATATGATATTATGGATGATAATAATAATAATAATAATGAAAATGTAAACAATATTACAGACGATATTACATGCGAAAATAATAGCAACATTTCAATTGAAAATGAATCACATGATGAAGAAGATAATAATGATATTACTAATTATATTTTGAACGATATTATTCAAAATTCAAATAATAATGAAACTCTAGGAATAATTAATACTGATGATAAAACCGAAATAACAAATAAAAAAGACCATATAGGTGATTTTGAATTAAATAATTCTAGAGAGAAGGAATTAGAATTAAGCGAATTTGATTTAAATGAAATTGAATTAAATATTGAAGAATTATCACCAGATTTAAATACTTTAGAAACACCAACTATAAAACTAAAACAACCAAATGAAGTTTATTATGATTTATATAAAAAAGCAAAAAACAAAGCAAAAGATGCAAAAAAATTGGCAATTCAAAGTTATTTAGAAGCAAAAAAAATACGTGAAACATATTTATTGGACAATATTGATTTAAGTGATGATGATGATGATGGTGATGATGGTGATGATGGTGATGATGAAAACAATAAAGATAATGAAGAACATTATAAAAAACTGTAATTTAGTTCTACATTCAATATAATTATACAAAAATCATTTTTATATAATTAAACTATTATTTTTAAAATTATTTTATCCTTAATTTTATATAATGAGCATCTCAACTTTATTTAAAAAAGCAAAGTCTGAACATATATTTGTTTTAGTAATATGTCTAATGATAGTTGTTTATTTTATTTATAAATTTTACAAACATTTAGATTCTAAAGGAAAATCTGGTAATGAAAATTTGGCTAGTTCTATGCCATCACAATACAGTAGCACACCTAATAAAAAAAATAATACACCACAAAACAACAACATGTATTTTGCTGCAACCCCTGAAATGTATGATGGTAATGAACAATCATTAAATCCTGCTCCAGTTCAACAAGGCACTCAAACAAGTATGCCTGGTCTTCCAACATCATGTTCAAAACCCAACATTCAAAATCCGGCTGAATTATTACCAAAAGATGTAAATAGTCAATGGGCTAATTTAAATCCTACTGGTAAAGGTGAATTAGCAAACATTAATTTATTACAAGCTGGCTATCAAATTGGTATAGATTCCATTGGTTCAAGTTTACGTAATCCAAATCTTCAAATTCGTTCAGAACCTGCCAATCCACAACTTTCTGTAGGTCCATGGAATCAAAGTACAATTACACCAGACTTTATGCGCCCTCCATTAGAAATTGGTTGTGGTTCACAATAAAACAACATTTTTAATTTTATCAATAGATAAATAAATTCATTCCACAGACCATTTATATTTTATATATTTTCATTTTAAATGGAAAATATATAAACTAACTAAAATATATACAAATCCAAATATATATCAATAACATTAAACTGAAATGTCCAATATGAAGATTTTAGGATATATATTTATTATTTTTATACTTATACTATGTTTAAGAATATATTACGATTCAGATGCTTTTCAACTTAAATGCATTATATCAGGTGTAGACGGTAATCGTTATTGTGTTCGAGATCGCAATAAAGTAAACCCCGCAGCAAATTTACTAGCAACTGTTACTACAAAATGTAAAGATTTAGTAAATTATGTGAATGAAAAATATCCGAATGACCCTAAAGTACAACGACTAGTTAAGGGATTTAATCCAAAAAAAATAAGCGAAACATTACCGAATAGTGAATTAACAGCATATAGTGAAAATAAAGGTGAAAAAATAGCATTTTGTTTAAATAAAAAAAAAGAAGATAATAATAATTTAATAGATATAAATACATTAACATTTGTAGCGTTACATGAATTAGCTCATATTATGACTGTAAGTGTAGGTCATAAACAGGATTTTTGGCAAAATTTCAAATTTTTATTAGAAAATGCGAAAACTGCGAATATATACACACCTATAGATTATAAAAATAAACCTCAAGAATATTGCGGCATGACAATTTCCGACAATCCTTATTATGATTTATAGATTGCATGTTATTATTTTTTGCAATTGTGAATAAAAAATAATAATATAATCTAATTATTCTAAAAATATAGATAGAATATATATGGAAAACAATATTAAATTACCTATATATAAAGTTAATCATCTAATAAATAAAGAAACAATAGATACGATTTATGTTTTTTATGGTAATTTTCCTATTGATTCTAATACCCAAATAGAAACCAATTTAAATGAATTATTTAAATTGGAACCAAAAAATAGCTTGTTTTATCCGACTATATTTAACGATGAAGAAATTACTACTATAGGAAACAATAAAATATCTGTTGTATTTCTCTCACAAAGAATATATTTTGATGATTCTATTGGAACCATAAAAATTAAAATAATAACTGAATTATCAACTATTTCTTATAAAAATTTTTCTTTAGAGGAAATGTATTTATTTTGTATGAAAGAAGAAACAATGAATACTGTTTCTATTTATGAAACATTGACGCAAAATAAACGTATAGGTTTAACAAAAGTTAGATTATATAATTTTCTATTAAATATAATTCGTGATGACAATGGTAATCATGTTAATATTGAACTTCCTGATAATATAAAAAATAAATCAGTTTTTGATTTTGATGATATTATGTCTTTAAATATAAACGACAAAACATTTTGGGTTAATAAAGCAATTGGACAAAAATATTATTTAATTAATAATGAATATTCATATGTAATTAATCCATTTGATAATAGTAATAAAGATGATTTTATTGAACAAACTAAAAGAGCTTTAACTACTTCCAATAGCGACCTATTATTAGATACGGGAAAAATTATTAACAATAATATATATTTATGTTTAGCAACCGATGTATTAAATTATATAAATATTCCTGCTCCTAAATCCATGCAGAATATTAATATAAATGAAGATCAATATATAATTAAAATGTATTATCCTTTTTTATTTTCTAATTCTATTTTCTCTCTAACAGATCTAGAACAAAAACGTGATAGTCTCTTGGAACAGAATAAAAAACTAATTAATTCTACTACAACAGACGCTTTTGATATTACTAATCTTTTTTACGATGTTTACAAAGAGAGAAAGAGTGAATTAAAATACGAAAAAAGAGGAATTACTCATATTAGAACTATAATGCATCCATTTTATAATACTCATATTCCTCTAGATGTTATTTTTAAATTATTGCATGCTACAAAAGATGTACCTCTTGTTAAATATAATCCAGCATCTAGACAAGAAAATATGTATAGGCTTTATGCTGACAAGATTTCTATTGATGGTAGAAAAATACCATATTTAAGTAAAGCCACTATTTTTAGATTAGTTAAAACATTAGGAAAAGATAAAATGGTTTCTCTCTACATAGAGGATGAATCCAATAACGAACACTATAATATTTCATGCGAATTTGAAACTAACGGGATAATTTCTATTATTGGAAATTTTAATAATCCAATGAATGTTGAAGAAATAAATAATTTATTTAAAACCAATATAAACAATATTATAAGTAATTTAAATGATTATTTACAACAAAATGGTTATAATATTCCATTATTTAATTCACTTTATGAAGATAATATAGAAATTAGAAATTTAAAATATGAATCTGTTATTGAAATTAATAAAAATATTACTATAAATGATTTAACAAATTGTATATCTAGTATTTTTATAGTAGAATCCGATACAAAAAATGACATTCGATTGCGTTTTAAAAAAGTTGCTAATTATAGTAAAACAACTAGTCAAGAAGCATTTATAATTGAAAAACAAAACGATGGGTATCGTGGTATAGAAATTATCGATGCATTAGTTCAAAGTTTTCCCGATATGAAGAGAGAAGATGCAATTGAATTGTTTGAGAAAATAGTAAGTGAAGTAGAATTACAGCGAAAAGCAAAAAGAAAAACAGCAACTATTAAAAACAATCCAGGTTTTAAAACAAATATTGTATTAAATAGAGAGAAAAGTCAAATAGTTATTACAGTAGAAAATATTAATAATATTTTCTATTTAGACACGATCCCTGTCTATTTAGACACGATGGTTCGTTTAACACAAAATAAAGAAAGTACTGGATTTTCTCTCGAAAAGATAAACGAATTATGTTTTAAATCAAAGAATAATGATAAAGAGTTAGAATCGTTGAAAATAGATTTTGATGATATTGTATCAGCATCAGAATCTTCAATAATTGAAAACGATGTAAATAAAGAAATCAATAAATTAGAATTAGAAGAAATAGAAAAAGAAGAAGCAAAAAGTCTCATTGATGATGAAGATATTTTACATGTGGAAAATATTGAAAGTGAAGCAGAACAAAAAGATGCAAAAGAAAAAATCGCGAATGTGTTGAATTTATTTTATGGTGATTACGACGATGAAGAAGAGGAAAGTGAAGAGAAAAGTTCTAATGAAAAAATAGGTGGAGATAGTAGTGATGACAAATCGAATGAAGAATCAGGAGAAGAATCCAAATCCAATAGAGAGAATATTAAAACAATTATAAATGAAGGAGAACCAATAGAAAACAAAGTAAAAGATATTGTTGGAATGAAGTTAAGTAATCCGTTTTTGTTTCAAGAAAGATTGGAAAATCGCGAGCCAGTGTTAATTTTAAAAGAAAAAAGCGGTAAATATAATCGTTATTCTAGAACTTGTCCATCAACTACTCGTAGACAACCTGTTATATTAACTCAATCTGAATTAGATAAAATTAATAAAGAAAACGAAGGATTTTTACAAGAAGAAGATATAATTAAATATGGGTCAAATCCAGATAATAAATTTTATTATGTATGCCCTCGTTATTGGAATTTAAAAACAGATACGTTAATTACACCAAAAGAAATAGCGGATAAACAATTACAAGATAAAATAATACCAAAAAACGAAAAAGTTGTCCCAAAAGGTAAATATATATATGAATTTTACAATCCTCCAAAGAATGATCCCAATTATAAACATTATCCTGGATTTCAGGTAGATAAGCACCCTGATGGTTATTGCCTTCCATGCTGTTTTAATAGTTGGAATACACCAAAACAAATCGAACGAAGAAAAACATGTTCTGAAAATAATAATTTTAATAATGCAGAGTCAGAAAGAATAAAAGAACTTGATAATGAATTGAGTGTTTTAGAAGAAAATGATGAAAATGATGAAAATGATGAAAATGATGAAAATGATGAAAATGATGTAGAAAAAAATATTCCAAAAAAAATACCTCCAATAACCAAAAAAACAAAAGAAAAGAAACCGGAATTAGATAATTATGTTATTGGTCCTGAAAAATTCCCTATATTAAAAGGACGGTGGGGGTATTTACCTACTGCTATTCAAAAAATTCTTATGGAAGTTAATTATAAATGTCAAATTAGCAAAAATAACACAAACATTAAACCAGACCATACATGTTTAGTTAGACATGGTGTTGAATCTCATGTATACCAATCATTTATTGGTTGCATAGCTGACGCCATTTTTTTTACACAATTAGATGAAAATAAACAACCCATGCAAATACCTACTATAAAAAAAATGAAAGAAATCATTATTGATTCATTAACTATTGATTCTTTTATTACTTTTCAAAATGGTGATCTAGTAAATACATTTATGGATGATAAAAAAGACTCTTCTTATAAAAAAATACAAAAGTACAAATCTTCTAATTTATACAAAAAATTAACCAACAATAATGATTCTATTGAATCTAGTAACACACAGAATGATTTATTGTCTGAAACCGATATGTATTTTAATAAAGTGGCAAATTCTTTTGAAAATTTTATCGATTTTTTGAGAAGTAATGATACGGTAATAGATTATACATATTTATGGGATATTGTTTGTAGTCCACATCCATTACTATTTAAAAGAGGAATAAATCTAGTTATTTTAGAAATACCGAATAATGATATTACTAATAACGTTGATTTTATTTGTCCTACTAATCACTATTCTAGACAGTTGTTTGATGGAAAAAAACCTACTTTAATACTAATTAAACAAGATTCTTTTTTTGAGCCTATTTATTCTTATAGATACAATAAATCAAATGAAACTTTATTCGTTGGTAAATTATTCAGTGAACATGATACGAAACTACCCATTACAATGCGTGATTTCTTTAAAAAGATTGTTAAACCATATACTCAAAATATGTGTGTTCCTATACCTAGTATTCCAAATTTATATAAAACTACGCAACCTATTTTATTAGATGAATTATTGTATATTTTAAATAAACTTAATTATGAGGTTTTATATCAAATTGTTAATTATCAAAATAAAGTTATTGGAGTCAATGTTATGAAAAAAGACAATGTTAATAAATCATCCAATAATTTTGGGTTTATACCGTGTTTTCCATCCGCTATACATGACAATATTGATTATCAGTTTATGACTGATAAAAATATATGGAATACATATTCTAACACATTGTATTATTTATTAGACGTATATAAAGAGAGTAAAGGAAAAATACCTTGTAATCCTATGTTAAAAATTGTTGAGGATGAAGTCGTTGTTGGATTTTTAACTCAAACAAACCAATTTGTTCAATTATCTAATCCTGTTTCGATTAATAGTGAAATTATTAAAGATGATATACCTTTATTAAAAGATGAACATTACGTCGTTTATAAAAATAATCAATATCAAAATATTGATGTGTCTACTTCATTGTCTAATCGTGTAGATACGGAACGCGTTGAATATATAAAAAAAATTAAAATGGAATATGAATTTTATCAAGTTTTCCGCACAACTATACGAATTTTATTAAATGATTATGAAAATATAAAATTACGCGAATCGATTGAAAATGAGCTCAATAAAAATTATATACTTTATTTCTCAAAATTAGATATTATTAAAAAATTATTGAAAGAACTCGTATCTAAAAAAAATACTGTTCTTTTTACAGATAATTACAATTATAATTTAATTAACGAAATTACAACATGTATTACACAATCTACTACTACTGCTACTAATACGTCCAGTCAAGTCACTTCGGGAGAGAAAAGTAAATGTTCATTGAAATCACCGCTATGCATTGTTTCTGATAATGATAATACATGTCAACTTATATTACCAAAAAAAAATTTAGTTACTGGTAAAGACAACGATTTGATTTATTATGAAAAGATGGCGGATGAATTAATACGTTATATTCGTATCAATAAATATATTTTTGAACCAAAGGCTTATTTATCTTTTGAAAATATGGGATATAATTTAAATGATGATGAAATATTATTATTTCAGTCTTTAATAACACAAGAATACTTTGAAAATCTTATACCTACTGTACCAAATAAATATATTACATATAATACTTATGATTCTGTTGAACCTATTTTAACGGAACATTATGATAATATTATTAAAATTGACCCTAATATGGTGCCTCCACCTCCTAATCAAATTGCATTAGCTGATAAACCAACCGAATACATTGAACCTAGTAACAAACAGATTACAGAACCTGAACACAATCCCGAACCAGAATCTTTAACACAACAGTTATGTAATTATACTACAAATGATAAAATATCATCTGGCATATGGAAAAAATGTTTTCCATCTGTTTGCGGTGAAAAAGAATATGGTAAAACAGTTGAATGTACTTTTAAATTAATAATGGATATTATTAAAGAAAAAAATAAGATTGAAAATGAAGAAAATCAGACACGTTTATCTATTAATTCAATACGTAAAAATTTATATGATGAATATACAAAATATTTACCTACATATGAAGGTCAAATATTAGATATTTTAATGGGTCAAGGAAAAAAATCATTAATAACTAGAGTTAAATCAACCCTTATTACATTTCACGATATGATATTTTCTGAAAATTATTATCTAACTACATTAGATTATTGGCTTTTATTAACAAAATGGAAAATATCTAGTTTTTTTATTTCTTCCAAATTTTTATTTGATACAAAATATAATCATAACAATCTATTAGTTTTTGATAAAAAACACCCAAAAGAATTATTCGTTTTTATTGTTATTCCTGGTGTTGTAAATGATATTATTCCTATTTATAAATTAATTTTTAATAAAAAAACGGGTAATAATCCATTTATCTCTCTAAAAGATTTAAACAATTGCGACGGAAGAGATGATTTAATGATTAGTATTGATGAATATAATGAAAATAAGTCGGTTGATTATTATATAAAAAATTATACTAGAGAGAAAAAAACTGTGTATAAAAAGAAAAAACCGAAATTAATAATGGATGAATCTTCCGAATTGTCTGAACCAAAAGAAAACAAACAGAATCTTGATATTAATATACCATCTTCATCAGAATCGTTTGAATTAACTGCTACTAAAAAAAATAAATCTAAGACTGCCAGAAAAAAAAATGTTATTAAAAAAGTAGTCAATAGACAACAAAATACAAAAAAAAATACAAAAATAAATAATAAATTAATTATAATGGAAGGTGGGGAAGACCCTGATAATTTTAAATATGTAAATAATTTATCTGAAGATGAAAAAAATGTATTAAAAAATTATACAATACGAGACGATACGTTTATTAATAAAATATTAAGAAATGAAGACAATTATAAAGATTTATACGATTCGTTTATTCGTAATGAAGTATGCAATCAAGAAAAAAAAATAAAATCTTCGATAAACTCTATTAGTGTTATTGATAGAATTATGAAGGAAAATGCTCCTACATGTAAACAAGATACAGTTTTAACAGTATATAGAGGAACAATAAATAATAGCGATGATGATCCCTATTTGGGTGTTAATAAAGGTTATATTTCTACCTCTAAATCGTTAGATTGTTTCAAAAAAAATAGTTTTCGTTTTTTGAATGAAGAAGGAGGTTGTTGTTTATATATTTATACAATTCTACCAGGCGTTCCATATATCGATTTATCAAAAATTAGTTATTTCAATGATAAGCATGAATGTGATCAAAAAGAAATTTTATTACCTAGAGGATTATTAACAACACTTGTTTCTGACGATACAAGAACTAATATAAATAATACAATGTATAAAACATACAACGTAACAATTGGTTTACAAAATAATCAAGAACGATATTTTGTTGAAGATATTAATATTTCACCTAATACAATACAATTGTTGAAAGTATTTGATATTATATATACAATAGGTAATATTAATTGTTTTTTTTATAATAAAAAAATAAAAATGGAAGATGATCCAGCAATAATAGATTATCTTGATGACTGTAATTTTTATAATATTCAAGCAAAAATAGTAGATGATTTGTTGGCTGTAAATCTAAATAAATTTAATGACTATAAAATAAATATTAAAAAAATACTAGATGATGTGATTAAAATTAATTTATTAAATGATGATGAAAAAAAAGAAATAAATGATTTATTTAATGAAATTAATAATATTGAAATATAATTTATTTATGGTGATGAAGGAAATAAAAGTTTATCTACAGTTGTTCTCACACAAAATAATCTGTGTAAAATTATGCCTAATATAAACAATATTATTGACACCCGCATAATTGATTTTTTAAACACATATGATATTATATATGCAGCTATTAGTGTCAAAATAACATCTGCAATTGCAATATTAAATATACGATATGAATGAACACCCTTACCAGGAACGCCTAATATATTTTTGTATTTACACAAATTCATATTTTTTATATTATATTTACATATAAAAAATATTTTTATTTAATTATTACATTTACTATTTATTTACTATTTACAAATTTACATAAATCCGGGATTGTAATCATTGTCACCACCCATGTCCGTATATTTTAAACTTACCACATTATTTTGAACCATTAAATTCTTTGTACTACATACATCTCCAGTTTCTTCTATTTCACCGAATGCCTCTTCGATGATCTTTTCATTTTCACTCATTTCATATTTCATGCTTTCTTCTAATTTCATCATTTCATCCAAATCCAATACTACTTGAAATGCACTTGTACCATAAAATCCTTCTTGACCCATCATAACATTCGCTGAAATACCACGCATCGTATCCAATTCCGCATGTTTTGCCGCTTTCAAAAACATCTCTGGTGTTTCTTCAAACGATGCTTTGGCAATTGGACCAATATTGTCATTATTTATACCATGTCTAAAGATTGAAATCATTTTACTTGTAGCAGTCATTCTATCACATAATACAGTGAAATGATGTGAATTAATATATGTACCATCAAATTCTATAACATCTACTATTTCATTATAAATTGCTTGACGTGCTGCTTCAATACCTAAAACATCAAATATTTCTACTATATCATTACTAAATGTACGTGTTGCATCTATATAATCTAATGCCAGAATGTCCATCATATTTGTTCCTATCGTATCTAAAACCCAAATATCTTGTTTATTATATACACCCGAATTCTCCACAACATTATCTTTTATTTTTCGTAAAATTACTTTGTTTATTCCCTTTACACCTCTTAACACTATATTCTGTAGTAATTGATCTTGGAAATTCTTTAATATGTATATATGATCTGATTGATCTAATGGATTTGCTGTCTTTTTCGATTTTGCACCACCATTTTTTAATACATTATTCATACGAATTCTGAATATTAATTTATCAGCATTATAATCTGAATATACACAATTTATATCATCACCATAACTATTCTTTAATGTAAAATTAACATCATCCATTGTAATATTCTTCTCTAACATCACAGTTGGATCCATTACCATACGAACTATCCATTTTGATTTTTCATTGATATCGTCTATTGCATTATTTGCACATTCATCTAGTAATGATTCGAATTTTCTATATTGTTCTATTGTTGCTTTGTCATCATTGATTAATGTATTTAAATCGTCTGGATCAAAACAGATCTCAACTGATTCTACTACTTCTTCTAATTTTGTGTGTTCTATCATATACATTATCGCACTCGCTTTTTCTTTGTCCGTTTCATCTTCTTTATTCAAATAAATAGTCAATGATGGATTTTTTGGTTCACTCGATAAAGACAAAATTTCTTCGATTCTTGGCACACCACGCGTGACGTTAGATTTTGAAGAAACGCCTGCGAAATGAAAGGTATCGACCAGCGCTAGACCATTATAGATGTTAAAATTTCTAGTATCTGCAACTGTTAAATCATAAGCATAATTTGTTGTATTAGATACTTCTTCGATATTTTTTATTTTATCAAAAATAACACCAGGATATAAAGTAAAATCATCTCTTTTTTCATATACTATTTCACCATTAATTTCATTTGGAATAATAGTAGCATTTTTATGAATTTTATATTTATATTCATGATTTAATAATTGTTTTAACCCATCTTGTTTGTATTGTATTTTAATATTTAATAAATTTGCCAATTTATGTAACTGTGATCCAGGTACAAATAAATTATATAACTGTTTTATATCCTTACTACCGCGATTGTTAGTTTCTTGTTTTTTATATTTTGTAATAAAACTATAAATATCCATTGTATTTAACATTTGTTGAACATCTATCAAGAGATTTTTAGATACGGAAGACATTGTCACTATTCTACTTTTTTTATTAATAGAACCATCCCCACCAATATAAGCATCCAAAAATCCCAATAAACATTCTTTATTTGAAAATATTATTTTATCAGAAACAAACTTATTATGACTTAATTTACCGCAAAGATTTTCTAGAATACGAGACAATACTGTATTGTATATTCTTACATCTTGACTTGTCCATCCTTCTTTATCTTTTATTTCTTTTTTGTATATTTTTGTTGTAATATTCCAATCATCACATAATTTTAAAATTGGTTCAAAATATTTAATATCATTATTAGCAATCGATATTTGTGTTTTTGTCATACATCCTTCGGCTGAATATGCACCTAATAAATATCCAAAATTATAATCTAATGGAATTGTTTCTGGAATAGTGTAATTATTCATGTTGGTCTGTTTTGTATAAACACAACCACTAGTAAATCCTGTTTTTGTTTTACAACCATTTCGTAATCTATCACTTACCTTTGCTACAAAACTATCACTTCTAGTATATGGAAGTCTAAATGTTTTTCCCTGATGTGTTGACCACCAATTACGTTCATGCATTACCATTTTTGCTTTTTCCACATCTGATGAATAAATGTATTCAGATGGGCATAAAATACCATCGCGCAAGTTTAGTTCTCTTTTTTCAGTAAAATCAATTGGTAATTTAGAAACTGGTAAATAATCACCTACTTTTAATTCATCACCATCAATTGCTGTAATTTTACCATTCATCAATTTCAAAAACGATTTTGCTTTTGTAGCCGTAACTTCACGTTCTTCATGAGTTGTTATTTTTAACATGGTATTTGTTCCATCTTTATTAATAACTGGATGTTTTGTTACGGCTTCAATTTGTTTCCATAATATATTACCATCTTCGTCACATGATGGAATTTCATAATAATCTTCCAATTCAGCGTATGTAGTGTCTTTATCTTTATAATATTCCATTTTTTTTGCTATGTTGATTTTATTTTCAATAAATTCTCCAATCTGTACTTTTTTAATTTCTCCTAACTTATTTCTTACAATAATATCAGTTTCATATGTTACTGAATTTAGAGTATTATGCACAATGACACCATAATCAGTCATAAAAGTTTGATTGCCTGGAACAGTAAAATCATAGACGAAATTTTGCTGATCTGGTGTATAATATTCGATTTTAGTAATTTCATCCCATACGACATTTGCTGCAAGAGCTTGTTCAATTACGCAAAGTTCATTTCTAATTAAATATGCATTTTCATGTGTCTTGAATGTTTCATAATATTTTTCCAAAGTTCTGCGTCCAATACTTTTTATATTTTTTCTTTTATAATGTCCATAAATTCTGCTTTGTCCTGGAAGTTGTAATGTTTTACCGCAATGTGCTACTAGATCTTCTAACCCATTAATTTTATCAATTTGTTCTGATACGAATACTTTGTCATTTCTTTCAATGTATCCTATTAAATTGTCTAATTTATCTTGGTGTAAAACGGTTCCTATTTTTTCTTTATAAATCTTTGCATATTTTGGACTGATATTTAAATGATACAATGATTTATCAAATCTAACATTTTGTTTTAAAACTCCAAAAATATCAAAGTAATTTAATATTAATGCTAAATCTTTTATTAGTTGTTCACTTCTACTACAACAACGAATTTCATGATGTCTTTCATCACAATTAAAATTACCATCTCCATCGAAATATCCTTGAAATAAACCGGCTTTAAATTCCAATGGTGCAGTAAATGCAAAATCTGGAACACGTTTCACAAAGCTGCCATTACCACATGTTGTTAATAATAAATCAGCTAATTCTTTTGAATTAAATTTTGTACTAGTGGATGGTCCATATTCACCTTGATATTCTCTTACATTACATTCTTTGCCAAAAAGTTCTGCAAATTTCTTTGTATTTTCAATATAATGTTCTGAAATATTACTAATTGCAATATTATTATGATTTAAACTACCTTCAGCTAAATATGCACCAACAAACCAGCCAAATAGATGATCTAATTTATGATCTTGATTGTTTATTTTAATTGTATCTTTTTCAAAAACACTATCAATATGTTTGGCTACAGGAATTCTCATTCCTTCTTTCATATCCGTACCTACAATAGGAACAACTGTATGATTTTCACCACGAATTAAATGTGAATGACTTGTTGTTGTTTCAACTGTTCTACCACTTCTTGTAGTTACTTTCATCATTTGTCCATTTACTGGGTGACGACTAATATGTGAAATTTTATTCCAGCTTGTTTTCTCGTCTTTTGAAACACCAATAATATAATATTCTTCTTCGCAATTATCTAATAATGTTTCAACACTATTTTCATGACCTGTATTAAATGTCATATTAGGATGATTTTCAATTAATTCATCACAAAATTCACCAACAATGATTGATTTTAATGAAATTTCATTCGTGAGCTTATTCCTGCTAATAATTTTATTCTGTGTGTTACTAGGAACCGACATTTGCGTTGATACCTCGCCAATGCTCTGCGCTGCAATCATTCCAACCATTTCACCAGGTGCAACAATGGATCGTTTATAACTTAATGATATTGTTTCTAATAAAATAGTTAGGGCAGCACGATTGAAACGTTTAACAAACAATAAATCTTTTGGTGATAAATAATAATTATATAAAGCCTTAAACAATTTTGTTGGTTTTACATACATATTTTGTTCCATTAATTCTAAATTATGTTCAATCATTTCATATGCTTCTAATGGTGTAATATCAACCAATGAATTGGATTGAATATTTTGTTGTCCTTGAATATTATTAATAATATATGAAAATGCAACAGGACAATTTACAACATTGTCACCTTTGTATTTAAACACATATTGAATAATTTCATTTCTTAATTGAATCATATTTTCAGTATACTCTTTATTTTTCTTATTTGTCATTTCTAATTGTTTTTTAAATCTAGAATATGTATTTTTAATTAAAATTTGTCCAATAATTTTCGATTTTGCTGATTCATCTGGTAAATTATAATGTGCATATATCTCTTGAATACTCATTCCAACTAATGGAATTTGCTGATTTTCTATTTTTACTGAATCAATAGCATCATCGCCATAAGTAAATTGCACTATTTTTCCTTTATTTGTACGAAGAGTCATATCATAATTTACCATAAGATCTTCCAAACCTTTGATGATTCTTCTTTGGATATAACCTGTTGTCGACGTATCTCTTACTTGAAGACCATTTGCTAAACCAAAGTTTAATGTACTTGGTATAGTTAAATCATAAACCTTTGGATGTTTTTCTACACCAATAATATTAATTTCTGTAATTTCATCTAATAATACATCATTATAGGTAGTATATAATTTAAAATTATCTTTCCAAACAATTCTTTTCATTTTTTCATTTTTTTTGTTTTCTAATAAAGTTACGTTTTCTACAAATATTTTTCCATATTGTGCGCGAATAGCAAACCTATATGTTGGTTTAATATTCTTGGTTCCCAAATTGTTTTGTTTTAATTGAGACATTGAAACTTTTCCAAAAATTCCAAATCTAGAACATAACATACTTATACCTTCAATTAAACGTTTTGATGCTGAACCTACATCAATTGAATTTTTTGAAATAGTTCCATCTCCAGAATAGTAACCGTTTAATAAACCTTTTATAAATTGCTCATTAGCAATAAATGCTTCACTAGGAACATATTTATTTTCTGCTTTATGACCTACCCATTTTTTCAAAAATGTTGCTAATAAACAGCAGTTTCCAACAATAGTAATAGTTTTTCCACCAATTTTATTTATTCTTTCTTTTTCAGTCCATTCTATATTATGTTTAGTAAACCATTCTTTTACAAATGTTCTAATATTTTCATCTAGGTTTGTAATTGTTACAGTTGATTTACATGCGTTTCCATCTGCCAAGAATAAACCTATGAAAATACCGTTTTCTTCATTTAATTCAAATACTTCTTTAAATAAAGTATTCTTTCTAGCAGCGTGATATGGATAAATATAACCATTTTTAATAACATCTACATTGGATCGTTTATTTGTTCTTTCTAGAGAACATTTTTTAGAATATGGAAGTGTGAAACTAGCACCATTATTTTTTCCCCACCAACCAGATGGTATTTTTCCTCTATTTATCATATCCTCCTTCATTTTAAGAGAAGCTTTATTAAAATCTGTTCCATAAACATATTCTGTTTTTGGTAAGTAATTTTGCATATCTACCTCGTTTAATAAAATAGGAGGTTCACACAATGAATTTGTAACTGGAACACGATGACCTACTTTTATTTCAGGAGTTGGCATTTCTTTTAATTTTTTTGTTTCAGGATTCCAAATTAATAATGATTTACTTTCAGTAACAATCACATTTCTACCACTTTTTGTCTTGATTTCATACAATTCAGTTCCAGGATCATGTCTTGTAATAGCGGTTATTTCACCCCATGTAACAATTCCATTTTCATCTGTAGTTGGAATAAATACATCTCCTTCATTAATATTCAATAATTCCATTTGTCTTTCTGTAAAATGTTGAATTTCTCTTGGATTTTCTTCTAATTGTTCATCGATCCATTTTCCAATTTCAATGTATTTAGCTTGTTTATTTTCAATAATTACTATGGGGGTTTCCCATGTTACAGATTTAACAGCCGTATCAATTAAACCAACTCTACCACCCATTGCGTGGAAGAATAATTCTTGAGGTGAAAGACCATTAATATAAGAACTCTCTACGAAACCTCTTGCCGATGGCGAATCATCAAATTTAGTAAAATGTGGTAATGTTCTTTGTTCAAAACCATATGGAATACGTTTACCATCTACGTTTTGTTGACCTAAACATGAAATCATTTGAGCTATATTTAATTCACTACCTTTTGAACCCGCATTTTCCATAATAACAAAACGATTGTCTTTACTTAAACTTTTTAAACCAATTTTACCCGCTTCCGCTGATGCTTGATTTAATATATTATTCACTTGTGTTTCAAATTCTTCTTCATTTGTTTTACCAGTATTATTCTCAAAAATACCTATTTGAGTTCTATCAATTAATTGTTTTACATCTTTCTTTTTATCTGTAATTACTTTAACAATTGAATTATTAGTTTTTTGATCTGAAATTAAATCACTAATTCCTACACTATATGCACTGGATTTCATGTATTCTGTTACGATGTTTTGTAAATCGTCAATAAAATCGGATGCTGACATATTTCCAAAATCATTACATGTTCTCTGTATTAATCCTTTTGTAGTTGCACCTAAAACACTCTTATCTAATTGTCCACGAATATATTGTCCATTTTTAATTTCTATTACTTGATTCGATTTTGAATAATCATCACTATCACCAAATCTTTTTGTTTTATATTGAAGTGACATTGGTGGCATTATTTGTGATAAAATTTCAAAATTTGATATTTTTTTATCCTTTCCATTTTCGAAAAGGACTTTTTCATTTACACGTGGAAACATCATTAATAAATTCATCGCATCACGCGGTGTGAAATTAATGTTTTCTCGTGTAAATCTGAAACAACCTAACATTGAATCCTGGAATATACCTATAATAGCCGAGTTGTTTGCTGGACTAATTAATTGGTATGGGACCGCCGCCAAATTCTTTAATTCGGCTTCGGATTCAACGTCTTGAGCCATGTGAAGATTCATCTCCGCGACTTGGAAATGCCTTACGATTTCTCGTAAGGATTGGACTATACCTTGAGCTTCATTAAACCGGTCAAGTTATCATTTGAAACCCGCAAACATCTAGTCTCTGAGCCTTCCCCATACTCTTACCATTAACGAGGTTAGGGGCTTGGTTGCTGATTATCCAATCCATTCACGTTTTTACCTTTGGAGTCGTCAATTAAACGAGTTCCTCACGAATGTTTCCATATGTGAGTGGTAGTGAAGGCTCTAAGGACGTTCCAGCAGTTTGGATGCGTTGCCATTCTAATATATCTAATATAAATTGTCTTGCTCTATTTTTTATTTCTTCTATTGTTTCATATTTTCCTACAAAAGTTGTTCGCGTTTTGTTAAATTTTATTACAACATATTCATATCCCAATATGTTATTTTTAATGGTTGAAATATATTTATCAATGTTATTTGCATCAATATTAATATCTTTATATTTTTCAAATCTATTACCTAAATGTTGTTTTTGGACTCTTTTCATTTCATTAATTCTAAATTGTGGATTACTTTTATACTCTTTCAAACGTTTGGAAATAAGTTGTTTTGTTTTTTCACTTCGTTTTAGATTTGGATTTAACGACAAATCTATTTTTGGTTTAAAAACTTCTTTCAAAACAATTTTTTTCCCTTTTTCAAAACCACAACTTTGACCACCGTTTGTTAAATTGTAACCATTTGGAAATTTTGTATTTAATTCATATATGTATTGTCGTTCATAATTATCCAATTGTCCAATTTCACAATTCATAATTAATTCACATTTAAAATTTTCAATACCATATTTATTAAAAGCACTATTTAAATATCTACATGCGTTAAATTTAGTTAAATTTTTTGATTCGCTTATATGACTATTAAATCTTCCAATATATCCAAATGGTCTATATTTTCCTCTATTTAGATAATGACTTCTAGTTTGTCCAACATACATTTTATTTGTTATTAGATTTGTTATTTTATATATTTCACCAATAATTTTATGCGAATCTTCTTTTTCTAATAAATGATCCATTATAAATAAAGCAAGAAACATTTATATTCTTTTATATTTAAATGACTAGGTGATTATATTAATTCTGATATGAATTAGTAGATATTACAACGTTTTCCTTATTAAGTATTATCTACAACTTAACAAGCGGTCACCTGTTGGGGACAAGATAAATCTGCACATTTAAAGTTTATCCCCATCAAAATCGGCATTGTACGGTTTAGTTACCGCAACGTTCATTCTAAAAGTATCACCTTTATGCATTATTCGTGCAATGTGACACATCATACTCATTCTATGCAAAGTAGGTTGTCTATTGAATAAAATTGCGTCACCGTCCATCATATGACGATGGACAACATCACCATCTTCTAAAACGATAGATGCTCTATCAATATATCGCAATGTGATAGAATCCCCATTCTTTTTCTCTAGAATATTAGCACCTGGATGTTCATCTGGACCATTATGAACCAATTTAGTTAAAAACGCTCTATTATTACGATTTACAACAATTGGTTTTGTAATTTTTTTGGCAATTTTCATTGGAATACCCAATTCACGAATTGAAATATTCGGATCAGCAGTAATTACTGAACGCGCACTAAAATCAACTCTTTTTGCCATTAAATTACCTCTCATGCGTCCACCTTTACCATTTAATCTATCTTTAATCGATTTTAATGGTCTACCTGAACGTTGTGCAACTGATGCGACACCAGGTATTTTATTATCAACTTGCGTAGCAATATAATATTGTAACACAGTTGTCCAGTCATCAATTACATTCGATGGCGCATTGTTTTGAATTTTATCCTGCAAAGTTTTATTTGTTTTTATAATATTTACCAAAATATGACTTAAATCATCTTCACTTCTTTGTTGAGCATCATGTTTGACAGATGGACGAACAGCTGGAGGTGGTACAGCCATTACCTGACAAATCATCCAATCTGGACGTGACCAAACTGGACTAAAACCCATAAATGAAACATCTTCATCCGATATTCTTTTAAATATTTTCAAAACCAACTCTGGGATCAATTTAATCACAATATTTTCTTCATCATTTGCATCATTTTTCCATTCCGCAAAAATACTGGATAATCCTTCTTTACGAATCTTATTTGCCTGTAAACAACCACAACCATCTTCGGTGTCTTCACCACAACGCCTAATTTTACTAGCCAATGAAAATACGTATTTCCATCTAGCATCTCCAACCAATTTCAACGCTTGTTTGTATTTTTGTTTACTTATCAAAAGTTTACTACATTTGAAACAAACACAACGCAAGATTTTAAGTATTGTACTTAAATATTGAATATAAAATACTGGACGAGCTAATTCAATATGGCCAAAATAACCAGGAGTTTGCATGTAATCTAAACCATCTGTTGGACAAATTAAACCTGACTCTAAAACACCCATTCTAGGATCAAATAAACCACCTATTACTGGTTTATTATTGATATACGTGTCTCTACTGGTAATTTCAGCAACGGAACCTTTACGTATTTCATCTGGAGATAAAATACTAAATTGCACTCCAATTATTTTTGAATAATTTTTCAATGCAATTGTCTTATCATTTACATTGGCAACGGTAGTTAATGCTTTTGAATTAGACATAGTTGTATTTTGAGTATAATAATATTATATTATAATAAATGTTATTACTGTATAATTATACCTTCGTTATTATTATAAGATATGTTTAGATTGTTTATTCTGTAATTGTTTTAAAATAATAAAAAATTTTTATTCTATTTCAATTTTATTTTTTTATGTTCCAATAAATTTATATGAGTATAAAAAAAAAATTGATTTAAATTTTATTTATTAATTGATATACTAAATAAAATACGTTACGAATCAACTGCTAAATATTTCAAATTATTATATACACTCATTTACAACTTTTACTAATTAAAATGGTCAAAGAAATCAAAACCAAATTTTCATCTAAATCAAAAAAAATGGATAAAACCAAAAATAAAAAACGCGCTGAACAAAGTGATGATGAATCTAATTTAGAATCTGAATTAGAATCTGATTGGGAAACTGATGACGACGAAGACGAGGATGAAGATGAAGATGAAGATGAAGATGAAGATGATGATGAAGATGATGATAGTATTGATTCTCATGAATACAGAAAATTTTTAAAAAAAATATTTCCATCAAAACATTTAGATAAAACTGTTAAATTAGGTGAAAAAATTAAAAATGTAAAAAAAAACAAAGAAGAAGAATCATCAGATGAAGATGATGACGAGGAAGAAAAACATACTAAAAAATCTAAAGTAAAATCTAGGTCTAAATCTAAATCTAAATCTAAAAATGATTCTAAATCTAAATCAAAAAATGAAAAAAAACTTAAGCAAAAATCAAAGAGTCGTGATGAAGATGACGATGATGAGGAAGATTCAGATATTGATGATGACAATGATGATGACGATAAATCAAACAAATTAAATATTGTATTAACTATTGGTGGAGATGGTGATTATGAATATGACTATGATGATGACGATGATGACTTGGATCAACAATATGAAGATGAGTTTTATGAAACTGAAGATGAAGATGTAGATGAAGAAGTTTCTGAATGTAGTGAATCTGAATCAGAATCAGAAGAAAATGAACAAGAAGATCAAGAAGATCAAGACGAAGAATTGTTAAAGAAAAAACATAATAAAAAATCGAAGAATAAAAAATCAAAAGTAGATACG